>Ga0163111_10000614_pt1 | contig 21345 bp, 22 predicted proteins | sample CRUFie1St18metaG_FD_109645 | JGI IMG/M metagenome (GOLD analysis project Ga0163111, IMG submission 109645) | Marine microbial communities from the Costa Rica Dome - CRUD Field 142mm St18 metaG | ecosystem: Environmental > Aquatic > Marine > Oceanic > Photic zone | place: Costa Rica: the Eastern... | reverse complement strand
TTAGTAAGAGCCATATCTCTTTTTGTAAGTCTCATAATTTTTTTGGGAAACTTCAATATACGATATTTTTCCATATATTTAAATTAACACCAAACAAAAATTATATAATCAATTGAAAATAAGGATTGTACTTTTTGCACTAACCTCAGCATCGTTAATCTTCTTTTATGGTTATGATAATTCTGAATCAGGCTTTGATTGGATTTATAATTATGCTGACAGAACTGTAGCTATAATATACTTTGTATTATTATTTTTCTTACAACATGTTTTATATTACCTGATTAAGTTTATATATCTTGCTTTGAGTAGATATTTTAGTAAATAAAGCTTTTACTTAAAAGGGGATACTGTTGTTAGGGTATTTTCTATATCAATTCTTTTAATTTCCCATTCTTTAAAATTTATTGAGGACCATATTAGGTCTGCATAATATCCATCTACTAATATTTGATTATTAAATACAGCTTCTTCACTAAAGCCTAATCTCTTATGAAATTTCCTCCCTCTCGAATTGGTAGCTAATGTATTATTATAAACTTTATTCAATTTTAATTTAAAAAAAGCGTAGTCAATGATAAAAAATGCAGATTCAAGGGTATAATTTATTTTACGATATTTTTCATCAGAAATATATATTCCCCAGCATGCATTACGATTATTAATATCTATGTTTTCCAAAAGCGTTATGCCTATTATTTTATTGCTTTCATTTTCAATTATCGATAGGTATAGACCCTTGTTATCATCAATTTTTGACTTTATCCATGATGGATTCTTAATGTCATAAAGGAAGTTCGTGTTTGGGAAATAATTAAAATTATTTTCATCATCCTCCCAATTTTTTATTGAGTCATAATCACCCATAGATAAGGCTCTTACACTCACAAAATTACCACCACACAATACGCTATTGTTTATCAAAACTATTTATTTATTAAAACACCATCTGCTAAAAATGATATTGTAATTTCAGGATTAACTATTGCCATGACCTCGCTTCTTGGTTTACCTGCATCTTCAGCATAATGTCTTAATTGAGCAACACTGAGTGTGTCAACAGAAATATTACCATTAACTATAGCTGATTTACCTTCAGCTCCACTTTTAGGCACAAAAAAACCGTAATCTTTAAACCTTACAAGAATCGTATCTTGCTCCACAGACATTCTCATCCAACAACCTTTCATTGGACATGTAGATAAAATCTCTCCTCTTAATCTAACTTTATCTTGTGGATTCTTTAATAGTAATTCTTTTTCAGCCACATAGTTATTGACTTGTGATGAATCAAATAATTCACCAAATGCCTCAAACGTTGTTGCTGACTGTGCTTTAATAAAAAAGGATACAGAAAATGTTAGTATTGTTAAAATGTAAAATTTTGTTTTCATAATTATTAATTATTCCATTCAGTTTTGTCTTCAATTGAGATTCTTTCTTTTGGTTGAATTTTAGAATGATCAAAACTCCCTAAATAAAAGAATCCAAGGCTTCTTTCTCCTGCTTTAAGCTTAAAGAAATCATTCATTAAACCAGAATATTTAGGAGTACTCCAGTAACAGCCAACGTCATTAGCAGCACAAGTTAGCCACATGTTTTGTACTGCCATTGCTGTAGCTGCGATTTCTTCCCATTCGGGGACTGACCCGTTTGGATCATCTTTCATGAAAATACATATAACACAGCTTGATTGCTTACACTTCTCAACAATTTTTTTCTTTTTTATATCGATAAATTTTGAGCTTTTTGAATAATTTTCATAAGATTTAGCCATTTCATTTGCAAGATTGTCTTTTGATTCCCCTCTGTATACTTTAAAAAACCATGGTTGTGTAAGCCTATGGCTAGGCGCAGTATTGGCGTTGTTAAGTAAAATTTTTATAAAGGAATCTTTTACTTCTTCTCCAGCATATTGATTGGGATAGACAGCTCTTCTTTTCTGAATAATTTTGGTAATATTCATATCCGAAAATTAATTTTTTTTAATAATAACTTAGGACCAAAAAATAACAAAAAAAGAGCCAAATAATATCTTATTTATTCATATTATATTAAATTTATGTAAAACAACAACCCCTAATTCTGAATCAATCCAGAACGGGACATAAAAAATTTAATATGAAACTAGTTTTAAAATTATTGATTTTAGTGGTTGCTTTAACTGTACTTAGTGCATGGACATTCAGACTTGAAATGGACACTATATACAGGGGAGCTGATGCATCCAACATGATCGAGGAATTTCAAGCTTATGGACTTAATCAAACTACCATGATTGTTGTTGGTATTTTTAAGGTTATGTGCGCTATTTTTTTACTTCTTGGCTTAAAGTTTGAAAAGTTCGTAACACCTGCAGCATTTATTATGGGAACATTCATGCTTGCTGCTATTTATTTTCACATAAGTATTAGCGATCCAATTATACCTACAGCCCCTTCAGCTATGATGTTTTTGTCGTGTGCCGTAATAATTTATTTGGATAAAAAACTTTCAAAATCTTTATAAAATAATTCTTCGGCAATTAGAGGTATTTTTATGATTAAAGAAAAATTTAATTTAAGCGGTAAGGTAGCTGTAATAACCGGTGCATCCAAAGGTATTGGAAAGGCTATAGCCCGTGGTTTTGCAGAATTTGGAGCTCATGTAGTTGTGAGCAGTAGAGATAAGGATGCTGTAAAAAAAGTTGAAAATGAATTTAAATCTGAAGGTTTGTCAGCATCTTCATTAAAATGCCACGTTGGTAATATTGAAGACAGAAATAATCTAATTAATAGTACATTTAAATCTTATGATAGGATTGATATTTTAGTAAATAATGCAGGTACCAATCCTTATTTTGGACCAATTCATAAGATGCCAAAGGAGGCCTATCAAAAGACAATGGATGTAAATTTAAATTCAGCTATAGAATTAAGCAACCTAGTTTATCCAACAATGAAGAACCAAAATTCTGGGAATATTATCCATATAAGTTCTATAGAAGGTATACACCCATCAAAATTTATGTCTGCATATAATATCAGCAAAGCAGCTTTAATAATGCTTACAAAAAATCAATCAATAGAGTGGGGGAAATATAATATCAGGGTAAACGCAATTTGTCCTGGATATGTTAGAACCAAACTTAGTTCTGGTCTACTTGAATTCGAAGGTGCTGAAGAACGTTTAGTTAATAATGTTTCATTAAAAAGAGCATCTGATCCTGAGGAAATGGCAGGACTCGCAGTTTTCTTAGCTTCAGACGCCAGTTCTTACATAACAGGAACTTCAATTGTAAATGATGGAGGTCTTTTAAACTCCCCAATTTTTTAATAATGGGTTTCAAATTTTCTGAAAAATCAATAACAATACAAAAAGAACTTTCAGATTTTATGATCAAAAATATTTATCCTGAGGAGGAAAATGTTTTGAACTTTCAGAAAAGTAATCTTTGGTCTAATTATCCAAAAATTGAAACATTAAAATTAAAAGCAAAAGAACAAGGGTTATGGAATTTATTCCTTCCAAAAGATTACAATGAATTTAGTCCTGGATTATCTAATTTGGATTATGCTCCATTAGCTGAAATTATGGGTAGAGTTCCTTTTTCATCTGAAGTTTTCAATTGCTCTGCACCCGATACTGGAAACATGGAAGTGCTAGCAAAATATGGGTCTCAGGATCAAAAAAAAACTTGGTTAAAGCCCTTATTAGATGGAGAAATAAGGTCAGCATTTTTAATGACAGAACCGGATGTTGCTTCATCTGATGCAACCAATATCCAAACATCAATTGAAAAAAAAGGAGATCATTATTTAATAAATGGTAAAAAATGGTGGTCATCTGGCGCTATGAATCCAAAATGTAAATTTTTTATTGTGATGGGTAAGTCCGATAAGACCGCAGAAAGACATAAACAACAAAGCATGATTATAGTTCCTGCTAATAATCCTGGTGTTAAAATTTTGAGACCTTTAAGTGTTTTCGGATATATGGACTCTCCTCACGGTCATGCAGAAATTGAATTAAAGAATGTTAAAGTGCCTAAGCAAAATCTTATTCTAGGTGAAGGAAGAGGCTTTGAAATTGCTCAAGGAAGATTAGGCCCAGGAAGAATACACCATTGCATGAGATTAATTGGAGCAGCTCAAAGGACCTTAGAGATGATGTGTAAAAGAGTAAATGAAAGAGAAGCATTTGGAAAAAAACTTAAAGATTATAGTAGTATTCGACAAGATATTGCCAAGTCAGCTTCTGAAATTGAACAAGCAAGATTATTAACTTTTTCTGCTGCAGATAATATTGATAAGAATGGGATCAAAGGAGCTAAAGAACTCATAGCAATGATTAAAATTATTATTCCAAAGATGACATGTGATATTATAGACAGAGCCATTCAAGCTTATGGAGGGAAGGGATTATCTGATGATATTCCACTTGCTCAATTTTATATGTACGCTAGAACAATCAGACTGGCTGATGGACCAGATGAAGTACACATGTACCAATTAGGTAGAAACATTATAAAAAAGTATTTATGAATGTCATTTAAAGATAAAATTGTATTAATTACAGGTGGAGCATCAGGAATTGGTAAGGCTTCAGTTTTAGAATTTGCAAAAGAAGGTGCTAAGATAATCTTAGCAGATATTCAAAAAGAAAAAGCACTGAAAATCCAAGAAGATCTAGTCAAAAAAAACCATCATGTAGATTTCTATCACATTGATATTTCGGATTCAAAATCTGTAGATTCATTAATGAGTTATATTATAGATAAATATGGTTCACTAGATATTGCTTTTAATAATGCTGGTGTACAGGGACAAATGATTCCAACTATCCAAACAACAATTGAAAATTGGGATAAAGTTTTATCAGTTAATGCCAGAAGTGTTTTTTATTGTATGAAAAAAGAGCTGGAAATAATGTATAATCAAAAACGAGGGGTGATATTAAATAATGCATCAGCAGCTGGTCTAAGAGGATTGCCAAACGGAGTTGCTTATTCAGCAAGTAAACATGCTGTCGTAGGAATGACTAAAACAGCAGCTATGGAGTATGCTAAATATGGTATTAGAATAAATGCTCTCTGCCCATCATTCACTGAAACAGAAATGTTTAGTCCAGAGTTATTTGATAAAATTTCTGATGGTATCTCCGAAAAATTAAGAAAAAAAATACCAATGAAAAGATTTGCAAAAGTTGAGGAACAGGTAGGGGCCATTATGTGGCTTTGCTCAGAAAAAGCTAGTTATGTAACTGGACAAGCCTTTGCTATTGATGGAGGGTTAACATCATAGTATCATGCTGCAAGAGGTTAGAAAAGGTGAAGAATTAGATAAAAATAAGATCTCAAATTTTTTTTTAGAAAATAATTTAATTTCAAATAAAATTGAACCGAGGATTTTACAGTTTTCAAATGGTTATTCCAACTTAACCTACCTCATAACTTTTAACGATAATAACTTTGTATTAAGATGTCCACCAAAAGGTGCAGTAAAGAAAGGTCATGATATGTACCGAGAATATAAGGTGTTAAGTAAACTAAACAACTCATTTGCTAAAGCTCCAAAAACTTATATATATAATGATGATTTAAGTATTTTAGATCGCCCCTTTTATTTGATGGAAAAGATTGATGGCATTGTTTTAACTGCCAACGAGGTGAGCAATAGAAAAATAACAGCTGTAGAATTTGAACAAATTTCAAAAGAATGGCTGAATACATTTGTTGAGCTTCATTCAATAGATTTTAAAAGTGTTGGACTTGGTGATCTTGGTAAACCTATTGGATACGTTGATAGACAAATTGAAATATGGTCTAAGCAGTATAAAGCTGCAATGACAAGTGAAATTGAATCTGCTGATAAGGTAATAAAGTGGCTTAATGAAAATAAACCAGTTTCAAAACAAATATCTTTGATTCACAATGATTACAAATATGATAATGTTGTTTATAGAAATGAAAAATGGAATGAAATAAATTCAATTTTGGATTGGGAAATGTGTACAATTGGAGATCCTTTAATGGATTTAGGAACTTCCATAGCATATTGGACAATGTCGAACGATCATCCTGTAATTTTAAATGGATTAAAATCCCCAACCGTTTTACCAGGTAACCCAAGTAGGTCTAAAATAGTTGAATTGTATTGCGAACAAACTCAAACAAAACTTGATGATTTTGTTTTTTATTATGTGTATGGTTTATTTAAAATTGCCGTGATTGTTCAGCAGATTTACTTTAGATACAAAAAAGGATTAACAAGCGATAAAAGATTCAGCAAACTTGACAAGTATGCCAAAGTTCTTTCAGACACTGCATGGCAATCTATTCAAAAAATGCAAATTGAAAATCTGTTTTAAATTTGTACATGTATGAGATATATACTTTTCATAATATTTTTATTTTTCTTCATATTATCATCATGTACGGATAAAAAGAGGAATTATGTTATAGATAAAAAAGATTACAAAAACAAGCTAGAAGGTTTCTGGCTTGGTCAATCAATTGCTAACTGGACAGGAATAGTAACTGAAATGGATAAAATTGGAATTCCTATCAACAATAAAGGAGAAGGATTTTATACATCTGAGGACTGGGGAAAAAGCGATAAACCAAACATATGGTCAGATTTCTCAAATTATCAAATAATTGATTTTAACCTCGCAACATCCGATAGTTTATGGGGCTCTGATGATGACACTGACATAGAGTATATGTATCAAGAGTTAATATTGGAAAATAATAGATTAAAATTAAGACCCAATGAGATTAGGGAAGGATGGTTAAAACACATAAGAGAGGAGGAGGAAAATTTTTTATGGGTTTCCAATCAACGAGCTTTTGACCTAATGAGAAAAGGTGTTTTGCCACCTGATACAAGTAATCCTGAAAACAACCAATTTTATGAGATGATTGACGCTCAATTGACTACAGAAATTTTTGGTCTTTATTCACCTTTTTATCCCGATGTTGGACTTTCAATGGCATATCTCCCAATAAGAACAGTGGCTAGAGAGAATGCAGCATGGATTTCAGAATTCTATATTATTATGCACTCAATAGCATTGACTGAAACAGATCACGAAAATATAAAAGATAAAATTTTTTGGATGTCAGATCAAGCTAGACAAATTTTACCAGATGCATCATATTCAGCAAAAATGTATGATTATGTCAAATCTAAATACAATTCTGGCTTAACATGGGAAGCAACAAGAGACAGTTTAAATTATAAATTCCAAATAAATAACGAACATGGTTACAATTGGTCGAAAATTGACAAAACATGCAACGGTTGTTTTGCAGCAGGAATAAATTTTGGAGCCAGTATTATAAGTCTTTTTTATGGGGGGGGAGATTTTAAAGAGACTATTAAAATTGCCACATTATGTGGCTGGGATTCTGACAATCCTGCTTCAACTTGGGGAGGTTTACTAGGCTTTATTTATGGTAAAAAAGAGATTGAAAAAATGTTTAAAGTACAATTATCCTCTCAATATAATATTCATAGGACTCGAACTGGTTTTCAAAGTCCAATAGATAATTTTGAATCTATGGCTGAAAAAGGAATTTTAATTATTGACAAGGTTGTGGAACAAATGTATTTAGGTGAAGTAAGAAAAAATAAATGGGTATTTAAAAAAATCCCAACAAGATTCAGTGGTGATTATGTTGATGACCCACCAGACGTTGATTTATCAAAACTTGATGAGTAAAGTCTTACCATTTAGGTAAAGAGGGTGCTTGGGTGACCCATTCTTATTAAACCCAAAACAATAAGGGTTCTTAACAATTTTACTGATCCAAATTGGTGTTGATTCCAAAGAATTCCCCCATGCATAAACAACCTTAGAACTTTTATTTATCATTGACTCAATATGCATTGTATTTTTCTTAATGTCATGTGAGGTGTCTTTATATAGCTCTCTTACGTAAGGCGTAATTTTAGGGAATATATTTCCAACAAAGAAACCCCCATAACCAAATTTTTTTGAAAAAAATATTAATCTTTTTATAGTCCTGTCATCAACTTGGTCATTTGCTTTTGATGGGTTTAGCATAATGTATGTAAGCATTGGCATTTCAGACCATTTCCTAGTAAGCTCATAACGGAACTTTTTATCTTTTGAGATTATTGCTGATCGATACAAAATTATTACTTATTGTAACTTATTTTAATTAACAATTTTTAATGAGAAATAGTATTTAATTGTTTTGATTTTCTAGGAAAACGGATGTTGTAGGGTATGCGAAATCACTACCATGTTTTTTTACAATCTCAATGATTTTAAAATTTATTTCTTGCTGAGTGTCTACTAAGTTATCCCACTCATTACTTCTTACAAAATAAAGGACCATTACATCCAATGAGCTATCTCCAAAATTTAAGAATCTAACTTTGCCATCTTGATTTGTTTGTTTGTGATCATCAACTAGCTTTTGAATATCATTGACGATATTTTTAATTTGGTCAACAGTGGTTGAATATGTTAATCCAATATTTATTTTAACACGTCTTACAGGTCGCACTCCTAGATTATCCAGTTCAGCATTTACTAGGTTTTTATTAGGAACAGTTACTACACTTTTGTCAAATGTTCTAACTCTTGTGCTCCTAAATCCTACCTTTTCTACCATTCCAGTAATAGCTCCTATTGTGATCACATCTCCAACTTGAAATGGTTTATCAAGAAATATTGTAAAAGATCCGAGTAAATTTTCTAAACTTTCTTTAGAGGCTAATGCAACAGCAACACCACCAACTCCTAGTCCAGCAGCTAAGGCAGTTACATTTTGATCAAAGACATTTGCAAGAATAACTACAACTGCAAAAATGAATACTAAAACTTTACCTATTTCAATTGCAAAAGGTATTAACTGGTCATCTACTTTACTTTCAGTTTGTTCAGCTCTAAATTTAAGTCTAACCCCTAAATATTCAACAGACTGAAGGATTGTCCAGAAAATTGTAATTATAAGAAAGAAAGAAAAACCTTTTGATAAAATCATTTTTATTCCAAGTTCAGATGAATCGACTAGGCCCCATGATTCAGGAAAACTTAATGAGTTGAATGCAAAATAAAATATGATAAGTAGTAAAAAATAATAAAGCGGTTTTTTGAGAAGAGTATCAAATTCATCTTTTCCACCAACATGATTTTTATTTCCAACAATTCTAAAAATTATTTTCCTTAAATATGAACTAATTGGCGATATCAATATGTATCCAAAAAGAAGAATGAGAATAAAAACTAAATAATCTTTTACCTCATTTTCTAAAAAAACAATATTTAAAAAATCTAATTTGTCCATATTCTAAACGCAAAAATAGGTATTTCTACTAATTACCACACAAATCGGTTGTCTCAACACCATAATCTGTATATTTTTTATGAATTGTTTCCAATAGTGAATATTGGCCAAATGAGTCTTGTCCAAGCTCCCAAATCATAATTCCGCTCAGATTTTCTGCTGCTAATTTCACTTTACTTCTTATTGTAGGCCTTCCATTGTAATATTTATTTCCAACATTATCCCTGTCTGCATTTGAAACATTAGAAGCCACCATTGATCCATAAGTAAATGATTTGACAGTAGTTGAATTTTGAAAATCATAGCCATAAAATGGTACCCCGAGGGTTAATTTTTCACCAGCAACACCGATTGTGTTTTTCCAGTAATTTAGACCCCTTTGAGCATGATTAAGTGAGCTGTGCTGACCTGGGGCTGAGGGATTCCATGAGCCTGTGTAGTCATAAGCCATGATATTTATAAAATCAAATGCATTAAGTGCTTCGGGTGTTATTAATGAATATTTTGTCTCTGATGGAAATGCTGCAGTCATTCCTAATGAATTTGATGATAATTTTTGTTTTAGCTCCAAAACAAAATCGCTATATCCAGTAGTAACATGACTCCACTCAAGGTCGACATCAACTCCATCAAGATTATTCTCTTTGGTGAATTGAACTATCTTATCAATTAGTTTAGGTCTATCCTGACTATTTGCAAGAAAGTTTTTCCAGATATCTGCAGTTGTTGACGATAAGGCTCCTCCGGCTAGAGAGATATATATTTTTATATTGCTGTTTTGTGACCGGGCTCTATTAACTACATCAGCAAGTTTTGTATTGTCTGTGGAAGGCAAAACAATGGTTCCATCAGCTAATGGGTTAGCAAATGCAATATTTAAATGAGTCACTTTACAATACTCGATTTGATCGTTAAGAGAAAAACGGTAGTAAGGAAAATAACCTACAACTCTTGCTTTATTACTAAATAAGTTTATTATCTCATCATTATCATCCACACTATCCATTACATCATCATCTCCACTGCTACATGAGATTAATAATAATGAAGCAAGAATTATGAATAGATCTTTTTTCATTTATTTTTAATTTATTCCAGGTTGTTTAATTTTATATCCAGCTTCTTTTTTAGCTAGATCAACCATCGCTTTGACCTCTTTCAATAGTTTCTTGGCGTCATAAACAATACCATCCTTAATTGTGTATTTGACTCCACCAACCCTAGTTACATTATTATTTGTATCAAGTTTAATTGCACCAGTCCCATATAGAACCTTTAAATTTTCAAGTGGATTTTCTTCAATAACAATTAAGTCGGCCAGCTTGCCCAGCTCAATTGATCCAATTAAGTGGTCCAAACCTAATACTTCTGCTCCATTCAAAGTTGCAGACTGTATTATTTCTAAAGGATGAAATCCTGCCTCTCTCAAAAGTTCAAGTTCTCTTACAAAGGCAAAGCCATAAAGTTGATATATGTAGCCAGAGTCTGATCCAGTAGTAACCCTACCTCCTCTATTTTTGAACTCGTTCAGAAAGGTCATCCAAAGTCTGTAATTTTCTTTCCATGCTATTTCCTGCTCTGTGCCCCAATAATGCCAATATGATCCATGTGAAATTCTGCTTGGAGCATAAAAACCCCACAAACTTGGAAGAGTATAATCGTCATGCCATTCAGCTCTTCTAGCTCTGTGTAAATCTCTACTAGCTTCATAGATATTTAAAGTTGGCGAAATGGTAAAGTCTAGTGAAATCAATTCATTCATTACATTGTTCCAATGCTCAGAATAAGGTTTCGCTGCTTGTTTCCAAAGTTTTCCAGCTTCCTCAAATCTATGTTGTTCGTTTTGATAGTTGTAATCAGCAGGATAATTTTGAATAATTCTGTCACTAAATAACGCCTCAGGCAGACCATACCAATGTTCCATTGAATTTAATCCTGCTCGAGCTGAATTTAAAACATTCCACTTGACAACATTAAGTTGCGCATGATGGGCTGTAGATCTTAATCCTAGTTTTTTATTTTCCTCAATTGCAGCTTGCATTATTTCAGGGGGAGCACCAAAAAACTTTATTCCATCCGAACCCTTTTTTGCGTTATCTTTTACCCAATCTCTGGCTTCATCGGGGGATTTAATTCTTGAACTGAAAGTTGAGAATGCAATTATTCTTGGTGCAACTATTGTGTTTTTTTCACTACTATTTTTCAATTCTAGTTTAAGATCATGACTCAGGGAACCGCCTGGCTCTCTTATTGTTGTAACACCATGTGACATCCATAGTTTAAAAACGTATTCTGGATTAGCACCTTGAGATCTCCCACCGATATGTCCATGAGTATCTATAAATCCAGGTAGTATGTAACTTCCCTCACAATTTATTTCAACACCGTTTTTTGATAGTTTAGGTCTTCTGTTTTCATTAATTGGAACACCTGGATAGCCAACGTTCTGAATTTTAGTGATGATATTTTTTTCAATCACAATATCAACAGGTCCAAGTGGCGGAGCACCTGTACTATTAATTATTGTAGCTCCCCTTAGAATTAGTTGCTCGTGTTGTTTCCCATTGATTTGTGAAAAACAAAATATAGGAACAAAGGCTAGTAAATAGATTAATTTTCTCATGAACTATATTTATGAAACACGCTATCCATGAATGAAGACAGCTCAAAATCCTTTTGGGTTATACCACCTGAATCATGTGTGTATAGTTCAATATCCAATTGATTATAGACATTTGTCCATTTTGGATGGTGATTCATTTCCTCACATTTAATTGCAACTTCTTTCATAAAAGAAAAGGCATTATCAAAATTATCAAAAGTATATTTGCATCTTAAATACAGACCATCAATAGACCAATTTGCGGATAATAGATTTAATTTTTCTTTCAATTGGCTATCACTTAGAATTTTAGACATTTTAGTTTATTTTTTTGAGTTTATATTTGAGTTTTTCTAATTTCATTTTTCTCCACCAGATTTTATTTTCTTCATTCTGGTCCTCAGCACGATGAATCTTTTTGTTGAGTTTATTTATTTTTTTTGACAAGTAACTTTTGGAAATTTCTTTCATGTATATTAAATATAACCAATTAAACTCATTTTTAATTAAATCCATTCATCATTAGGAGCGGTAAGTTTATCATTAACTTGACCTGTATTAATTACGCCGCGAGGTTCAATAATCATTATTTCAGCCTCATTTTTTGCAAAAGGTTTATGGTTTATACCTTTTGGAACTATAATCATTTCACCTTCATTGATTTCCTCAGTTTTATCTTCAAATTCAATATAAATTGTTCCATTAATTACTATAAAAGCCTCATCGGTGTGTTGATGATTGTGCCAAACAAAATCGTCTTTAATTTTAACTAGTTTAAATTGATAATCATTGAGCTCAGCAATAACTTTAGGGGACCAATGGTCAGAAAATTTCTCAAACTTTTTCTTTAGATTGATTTTTTTCATATCGATATCAATTAAGTCTAAATGAGATTGGTAGACCGTAGAGGACACTTACTTTTTTTTCAAGGTATTCACCAGGTTTAACAACAGGTAGTTTAGCCATAATTCTGTAAGCCTCATCCTCTATAATTTTGTTAGGGCCAATAGTAGAAAAATTGATAAAATAACCATCCCGGGTTATTTCAAACTGTATGAATACATCACCCTCGATATTATTCTTTATCGCTCTTTTTGGATATCTAAAATTTTTCTTAATGTGTTCAGTTATATAATTTTCAAAGCATTCTTTTGATTTTTCAATTTCTACATCTTCGCAACCAGGAAAAGTTGGTGCTTTATCAATTTCGTCATAATCAAGTTGAGTAGGTATTTTATATTCAACAGAAACTTGAAAAGTTTTCCTAAAGGGTTGGCCATCTCTTTTGGCTGGAGTCATTTTAGGCAGGGAACGAATAATATTAGCAGCAGCAACTTGAAACATACTTTCGGCTGCCTTCAAAGCTTCCTTTTCTATGAAACTAATTCCGACTACAGCAGCATTTGCTATGATATTATCAACCTCTCCATTTTCATCGATATCAAACCTTATTCTAACTAAGGATTCAAGATCTAAATCCCAAGCTGTTTTTGGGTATTTAAAGTTTTTTTCAATATGTTCAAACATGCTTTCGTCAAAGCATTGATTTTGCTTACTGTCGGGAATAAGTTTACAAATTGGGAAAATTGGAAACACTTCTTCGATATCATTTTCAATTTGGGCATGATTGTTGAAAGAAATGAGTATAAATAGTATAAGTAAACGATGCATAAAAATAAATTTAAAACAAATTTAATTTAAAATGGCTAGACATCTTTCTTTTAGATCAGGAAATCCAGCATTAAATAAAAATACTTTTAAAGGTTTACGTGCTGAAAAATCATCAGGACCAATTATTAGAGATAATGTAATGACTATCGAGGGAACAGTAAATAAAACTGCTCTGTCACTTTTATTATTAATGTCTTCAGGTTATTATGCATATTCATCATTTATGGGCTCATTCATATGGGTTGGTTTTGGTCTTGGTTTAGTAGCATTTTTTGTTACTTTTTTTAAAAAAGAGCTTTCCCCAATAACTACACCTATTTATTCTTTATGTCAAGGTGTTGTACTTGGAGGTATATCATTCATGTATGCTCAACAGTTTGAAGGGATAGTTTTTAATGCTGTATGTCTAACAGCATTCATCCTCTTATCCTTACTTTTTGCTTACAAGTCTCGATTAATAAAAGCTACCGATAATCTCAAATTAGGAATTTTTGCTGCAACAGGTGGAATCGCTTTGTTCTATGTAATAGGTTTTGTTGGGCTTTTGTTTGGATTTGAAATTCCATTTTTAAATCCAACTGACGGGTCAATAACTAGCATTTTAATCACACTTTTTATAGTTGTCATAGCTTCTTTAAATTTAGTATTAGATTTTGATTTTATAGAAGAAGCATCAGAAAATGGAGCTCCAAAATACATGGAGTGGTATGCTGCTTTTGGTCTTATGGTAACACTAGTGTGGTTATATTTGGAAATCCTTAGACTTCTTGCTAAAATCAATTCAAGAGATTAATTTTCTATTACTAAATCTACAAGCTTCCTCCTTATTTCTAAATCATATAAGTTTTCATAACTTCTTGATGGGTAAACCCTATTTGTTAATAAAACTATGATTGTCTCTTTATCAGGATCTATCCAAAAAAAAGTTCCTGTAAAACCGGTGTGACCAAAACTAGAGTTAGACAAATTTGAATTCGGATATTTATTTCCACTACTTGTTATTCGTGGCTTATCAAATCCAAGCCCTCTAACTTCCATTTCGTTTTTATTAGTTCCTGGATTTGAAAAATACTTAACCGTATTTTTTTTAAGAATTTCTTCACTGTTGTATTTCCCTTCATTTAACAATAATTCGGATATTTTACCAACATCATTTGCGCTACCAAACAATCCAGCATTTCCAGAAATACCTCCCATTAAAGCTGCAGTTTCATCATGAACATAACCTCGAACCAGCTGCTTCCTAAAAATTTTGTCAAACTCAGTTGGAACAATTTTATCTAATGGGATTTTTTTTAATGGGTTAAACAATAAGTTTACCCCAATTTTTGAATAAAATTCATCAATTAAAAAATTTTCAAATGATTTTTTTGATATAATTTCAACAATCTCCGGAACTAAGCAAAAAAATAACCCAGAATAAGCATAATCACCTTGTTTTTTAACTTTTGATCTTTTAATTTTTCTAAAAATCTTATTGTAATATTTCTTTTTGACAAAAAGATTTTTTGCAAGTTCAACCTTATTGTCATTCTTTTTATCGTCTATAAATCTTGATTTAAGTTTTTTATTTTTTTTTATTAATGAAAATTGATGACTTATGTAAGGTTTCCATCCAGATTGGTGTAATAATAGTTCGTGAAAATTTGAATTTTTTTTATTAGAACCCTTAAGTTTTTTTAAGTACTTGGACACAACATCATCTAATTTTAGTTTGTTTTCGTCATAAAGCTTCATCAGCGCTAAAGTTGCTGCTAAGGTTTTGGTTATGGAGGCTAAATCATACAAGTGATCTTGCTCAACTTTTATCAATGAATCATAAGTGTGAAACCCGTATGATTTTGAATAGGTATAATCAGGGCTTTTTAAGTAAAGTTGAGCACCAGGGAAAGCTTTAAGTTCTATACTGTTTTTTACAAGACTGTCAATTTTTTTAAAATTTTGTGAATAAATTGGATTTATGCTAAATAGAAGTATGAAGATTATAATTCTTATCATGATATTTGTGGAATCTCAAGCTCAAAGTCTTCGGTTTTATTTTTTTCAATAATTAGCTGTTTATGTAGCTCGTCTATAATGCTTTTGTAATCTGGATTGTCGATACTATTAAAATTCTCACTTGGATCATTTATCAAGTCGTAGAATTCCCAGTTTGGTTCAGTTTTTTCTTTGTTTGTTCCAGATTTACCAAGTCCATCTCCGTAATTGTAAATCAATTTATAGTTTTGTGATCTTATCCCTAAATGAGCAGGTCTTTTTATATCATGTTGCCAATATCTATAGTAAATATATTTTCTTGATTTTAATTCACTTGATATTAAGTTTTCTTTAAAACTAAATCCCTGAAAACTTTTGGGTTGTTCGATGCCTGCAAAATCTAAAAATAATGATGGAATATCAATGTTTAGTAGTAAATCATTAATTCTTTTACCCTTAGGAAGCTCTTTTGGGTATGAAATAACAAAAGGCATTCTGGCGGATTCCTCATAAAACCATCTTTTATCCATATACCCATGTTCTCCCAAAAAGTAACCTTGGTCAGATGTGTAAATGATTACAGTGTTATCAATTAATCCTGAACTTTCTAAATAGTCAAGTATTTTGACAATATTATCATCAATTGCAGCTCCGCTTTTAAGAAAGTCACCAATAAATTTTTGATATGTTTTAGACCTAGTATCTCTTCTACTAAGATTATCTACGGAAAAAGGCATACCTGGATATCTTGCTGTATTGTTTTTAGTAGCGTTTACCCATCTTTCTGTTAAATTTTCAACAACTTGACCAATGTGCTTTCTACCAGATTCCTCTGGATCAAATTCATAAAGTGATGATGGCTCGGGGAAAAAAACCCCTTTATTTAAATTTTTATTTCTTTCTGGATAGTCAAAAGGTTCATGTGTTGCTTTGAAGTGGGTCATAAGGAAAAATGGTTTATCATCATCAATTTTTTTTAACCACTCAATAGAACTATTACCTATAATATCTGCTGAAAAGCCATCCTCTTGTTTGCCTCCTCTGTAACCATCTTCCCAGCTGTCTTTTGTTTTGAAAAAGGGGTTATTGTATAGTCCCTGGCCTGGAAGAACCTTATAATAATCAAACCCTGAGGGCTCTTTTTTTAAATGCCACTTACCAATGATAGATGTTTGATACCCATTAATTTTTAAAATTTTAGCAACGTTTAATGAATCAGGGTGAAGAGCATCTGGCAAATTATATACCCCATTTTTGTGACTGTATTGACCAGTTAATATTGATGCTCTGCTGGGAACGCATATTGAGTTAGTACAAAATAAATTTTCGAGAACAACACCTGATTTTTCAAGTCTCTTTATGCCATCATTTTTCACATAATCTTGCAAAATTCCACCATATATCCCCCACGATTGTGAAGTATGGTCATCAGACATTATAAAGAGAATATTTGGTTTTTGTTTTGTATTGCTGTTACAACTTAGAAGAAAAAAAATTATTAGTAATGAGACTTTTTTCATAATTTATAAGTTGTATTTATATTAATACAATTAAAAGGTAAATTAGGAATTAATTTTCAAATCATTAATTTAATTGATGACATTAAAAAAAATATTTTTTTTAGCTATTATATTATTGATTTCATTTCCAAATATTGGACAAGAAAGGATGAACAAACTTATTAATGAAAAAAGCTTATACCTTAAACAGCATTCTTCGAATCCAGTAGACTGGGTGCCTTGGGGAACTGAAGCTTTGACTCTAGCTAAAAATCAAAAAAAATTAATAATTATAAGTGTAGGTTATTCGTCCTGTCACTGGTGTCATGTAATGGAGGAGGAAACATTTAGTGACGACCAGGCAGCACAAATTATGAATAAGAATTTTATAAATATTAAAGTGGACAGAGAAGAAAGGCCTGATATTGATGAAATATATATGAAATCACTTGTTTTAATGACAGGAAGCGGGGGATGGCCAATGAATATTATTGCCTTACCTGACGGATCTCCAATATGGGGAGGTACATATTTACCAAAGGAAAACTGGATCGGTGTATTAAATCAAATCAATGAGCTTTATAATGATAGATATGATGATGTTCTTAATTATTCAAACAAACTTAAAGCAGGAATGAGTCCAAAAGTGATTGTGGAAAATAAATTAGAATCATCAGAACTTCTCTTGAAATTAAAAAAAGCAAGTCTCGTTGCTTTCCAATCAGCAGATATCCTTAATGGAGGATTAAAAGCATCTCAAAAATTTCATTTACCATCAATGATTAATTATTTTCTTAGGGCTGGAAATCAATTCAATGAGAATAAATATTCTGAGTTTGTTGACATAACTCTTAAAAATATAACATACGGCGGAATTAATGATCATATTGAAGGCGGTCTACATAGATATACTGTTGATTCAATATGGCATGTTCCTCACTTTGAAAAAATGCTTTATGATAATGCTCAAATGCTTTCAGTATATGCTAAAGCATATAAGTCAAAAAATAACGCCCTATACAAAAATCAACTTGATAATATTTTCTCTTTTATTAATAATAGTTTAAACGATGAAAATGGTTTACTTTACTCCAGTATTTCTGCTGTAACTGAAGTTGGTGATGAAAAGATTGAAGGGGATTATTATGTATGGAAGAAAAATAATTTGAAGGAGATATTGGGGGAAAATTATGAATTATTTCAGGATTACTATAATGTAAATAAGGTTGGTTTCTGGGAAAAAGATAAATATGTTTTAAAGAGAGAACATGATGACAATTTTTTTATTGAAAAGTACAATATTTCTAAAAACCAATTGGAATCAAAGATTAAAGAGTCAATCAAAATTTTAAAAAAATCTAGAGAGAACCGACTTAAGCCAATTGTTGATGATAAATTCGTAACATCATGGAATGCATTGAGTGTTATTGGACTTTCAGATGCATATCAATCAACAGGAGACAACAAGTTCTTAGATAAAGCGCTAGAAATTATATCTGCAGTGGAAAAAAATCTTGTAAAGAAAAACTTAATTGTAGACAGATCACTTTCAGGTTCCAATGAAAGTATATTATTTTTGGAGGATTACAGCTTTTTAATTTCAGCTTATTTAAGCTTATATCAATCAACATTCAATTATGATTTTATTGACAGGGCTGATGAATTAGCTAAAAAAACTCTGAGTCTTTTTAGCCATGAGGAATCACCCTTTCTAAGATTTAGTACAGATCAGTCCCTATTCTTTTCCAATGATTTATTTGTTAATCAAGATGGTGTTATGCCATCACCTAATTCAGTAATGTGTGAAAACCTATTTTTACTTTCACACCACACAGGGAACCGAAAGTATTATCAAACAGGAAAATTAATGATAGATGCAATGGCTAATGACATAATTGATAATACATTAGATCATATGAATTGGTTAAATGTATCATTAGATTATAACGATAAATTTTTCGAGGTTGTTGTATCAGGTAAAAAATCATATAAAATGGCAAATGAAATCAGTTCTAAGTATTTTCCCAATATTTTAATCGCAGCATCAAAAAAGGATAGTGATAAGTATTTGCTTAAAAACAGATATAACAAAGGGGAAACTTTGATTTATGTATGTGTAAATAATACTTGTAAATTTCCTGTAAATAATGTCAACGAAGCATTAAAACTCATAACAAAAAAAGATGAAAAAATATAACTATAAACACCTCATTTTAATAATTGCAGTTTTTGTTTTTGGATGTAACAAACACACTGAAACACCACCTAATATTGTTTTTATTCTAACCGATGATTTGGCTTATGCTGATTTGAGCTCATATGGTTCTAAGTTTATTAAAACACCCAACCTTGATAAAATGGCCCAAGATGGAGTAAAATTAACGTCATATTATGCTGCTCAAGCTGTTTGTTCAGCATCTAGAGCAGCTATATTAACTGGTTGTTATCCAAACAGGTTAGGAATCAGCGGTGCATTTGGACCAAAATCTAAAAGAGGAATTAATCCTGATGAATTATTATTGTCAGAAATGCTTAAAAATAATAATTACAAAACAGGAATTTTCGGAAAGTGGCATTTGGGAGATGCTGAAAAGTTTATGCCTACTAATCACGGATTTGATGAGTTTTATGGGATACTGTTCTCAAATGATATGTGGCCTTTTCACCCTGAATTTCCAAATGCTTTTCCAGAGGATCTATTATTGTATAGAAACATGGAACCCATCGAAACTTTAATAGACCAATCTGATTTAACCAAAAATATAACTGATGAAAGTATTCGTTTTATAGAGGAAAATAAAGACAATCAATTTTTCTTATATATCGCTCATCCCCAACCTCATGTTCCATTATTTGCATCAAAAGAATTTGATGGGTCTACTGGTGAGGGGTTATTTGCAGATGTTATTACTGAAATTGATTTTTCAGTTGGCAGGGTGATAAATACATTAGAAAAGCATAATCTTTCTGAAAACACAATAGTTGTATTTACATCAGATAATGGACCTTGGCTTTCTTACGGAGATCACGCAGGTTCTTCTGGAATATTTAGAGAAGGAAAGGGAACTGCGTGGGAAGGTGGGCAAAGAGTTCCGTGTATAATTAAGTATCCCAATCAAATTAAGGCTGGAACTATCATTGACGAACCAGTAATGGGTATTGATTGGATGCCTACCTTTTCAAACTTAACTGGCTCAGAACTTTCAGAAAATAAAATAGATGGCAAAAACATATGGCCACTCCTCACTCAAAGAGAAAAAAATTCTCCGCATGATGAGTTATATTTTTACTACAGACAAAATGAACTCCATGCGGTAAGGTCAGGGGATTGGAAGTTATATTTCCCAAGGTCCTACAGGTCATTAAATGGCAAGCCTGGTGGAACTAATGGAATGCCTGTTAAATATGAGATGAACAACGTAATTAGTAATGAACTTTATAACTTAAAGAATGATCCTAGTGAACAAAATGATGTTTACAAACAAAACATTGAAATAGCAAAAAAATTAGAGAAAATAGGTGAAAGAGCAAGAAATGAACTTGGAGACAGACTAACAAATACAATTGGTAAAGGTGTTAGAGAAATTGGTATGATAGATTAAAAATTATTGTGTGAGTAGAAGAAGATTTATAAAAAATACAATTTTAGGTTCAATGGCCTCAGGAGTTTTAGGTCAATCATTTAAAAAACCTAGATTCAAAAATTTTTCTGGTCCGAGAATTATTTCAACTTGGAATCATGGATTCGAGGCAAATAAAGTTGCTTGGAAAAATTTAAGTTCTGGAAACGGAGGATTAACTGCTGTGGAGTTTGGTGTAAGAGTCTCTGAAGATGATCCTAACGAGACGTCTGTTGGACTAGGAGGACTTCCAGATAGAACAGGGATAGTTACCCTTGACGCATGTATTATGGACAAAAACAATGATTGTGGTTCGGTAAGTTTCTTACAAAATATCAAAAATCCAATTTCTGTTGCTCGCTTGGTCATGGAAAAGACCCCACACATTATGTTGTCTGGAAAAGGGGCATATGATTTTGCTATTGAACAAGGATTTAAAAGTCAGAATTTATTAACCAAAAAATCAAAAGATGCCTGGGAGAAATGGAAAAAAAGTTCTGATTATAAACCAGTAATTAATATTGAAAATCATGATACAATCAGTATGCTATTAATTGATGAAAATCAAGATTTATTTGGTGCATGTACAACTAGCGGAGCTGCCTGGAAACTTCATGGAAGAGTTGGAGATTCTCCTATAATTGGTGCAGGGCTTTTTTTAGATAATGATATTGG
>Ga0163111_10000613_pt1 | contig 21379 bp, 32 predicted proteins | sample CRUFie1St18metaG_FD_109645 | JGI IMG/M metagenome (GOLD analysis project Ga0163111, IMG submission 109645) | Marine microbial communities from the Costa Rica Dome - CRUD Field 142mm St18 metaG | ecosystem: Environmental > Aquatic > Marine > Oceanic > Photic zone | place: Costa Rica: the Eastern... | reverse complement strand
ATCTCCTGTTAGTGTTATTGATTATATAGAATTCTCTAGGTATTGTCTATATAATTGTTCCTGGGCCATGTTTTTACCTTTGGCCTCGACCTGTATGTCGAAGTTTTCCGAGAAAGACAATGCCCAGTCGTTTACCTTTTTGTTTGGTAATAGGTCCGAGTGTGCTCTAAGTTTCTGTTTTTTGCAACCACGTTCAAGCAACATCTTGATATCGTGCATTTCCGTGTGTGTCTTGTCACCCAGGTTTGCAACTGCCAAGTGTTCATCTCTGGAATAAGAGTAGTGCATACTGGGTCTCACACCACGCCAACTGTCAATAACCCTTTTGACCCTGTCATCATTTGCTTCGATGTATTCCTCATCTCGGATCCAGTGATGGTGTATGTCCAGCACAAGGGCCAGGTGCTTTTCCAGTTCAAGGCTTTTTTCAAGTCCATGTCCCATCTCGTCATTCTCGATTGTGATCAAGTTCCTTGCCTCTTGCGATAGTCTAGGTAGTGCTTTTATGATTCCGTCTGGTCCTTGTTTGCCTGAGATGTGTACGTTTATCTTGCAACCATCCTGGAATGATTTGCCAAAACCCATCCAACGTGCCATGTCCGCATGATATTCGAATTCTTCTATGCTACGGTCAACAATGTCTGGAGTGGCGCTTGAAAGCACACAGAACTGTCCTGGGTGGAAACTCACCTTCACATCCAACTTCCTAGCCATCTCGCCCACGGGTGCGAATAATTTTGCCAAGTGATCTTGTAGTTCTGGTCTTTGCCACCATGCCTTCCAGTCTTTCTCTGTGTAACCTTGTAGCATCTCACTACCAAGTCTGACCATCCTACGTTCAGGTGGCAGTGTGCCCACACGTTGTACCAGTCTACGTGCGGCCAGTGTGTTGTGTGTGAGTATGTCCCATTGTCGTTGTTCTGCCTCGTCCTTGTGTTCACGAAGCCAACGCATTGTTGTCGACCTTCCGTTGAGTTCTCTGTCCTTGGCATTCACTTTCATGCCACCGAATTCACTGGTGTCATTGAGCCATTTGCAACAGAAACCGAAACGTTGTACCATGCTCATATTATAACAGATATTTGTGATTTGTCTACTCTTCTAACAGTGTTTGCATCATGGCCCAATGGCCTATAATGTTGCTACAATCCAGTTTGAAACCAAACTCCCTGTCTATGTCTCGTAGGATCTTGTTTGCCTTGGCCATGCTCAGACCTGCATTGGCTGGTAATTGTAATGCGTTCATTGTTTTTCTTTTGAGTGCCGTTGCGGCCTGTACTCTGTGCCACCCGTCTGTCAGCAGATAATACCCACTGTCCTTTATTGGGGTCACAAGTATTGGATCCCATACACCCTCTTTTTTAAGTTTGTTGATCCATGCTCTCTTTTCTTTGTTTAGAGGACGCACTGCACCAAGTCCCATCTCTGCCATGGTAACCAGTTTGCTTATTTCTACTTTTATTTTTTTGATTTTAATCTGTTTCATATTCTTCTATCTTATTTCTCGCCAACCATTCTTTCAAAATGTCCGAGCTTCTATTATCATTTATGTGTAAACTTTCTAGGAAATTTTGTTTGTTTAGATCAACAAGATCTATCTGTCTCTTATGAACTTGCCTGCTGTTTCTCTGCCAGTTCATGTGTTCGTCTAGTGATAGTTTCATACGTTCTTCATGTCTTTCCAATCTACTATGAAAAAATTTTGCTAGTTTGTAATCTGAACAGTGTACAAGTATTGTGTTTTCTTTAAGTCGTAATGCCAGTTCAAGGTCATGACTGCTACACACCCCTAGATCGTTTATTGATTCCAACCATTCAACTTTTTTGTCGTGTGACCAATCTTTGAAATCTGGTTGTTTTGGTTTCAGCACTTCTTTTATCAGCACTACGGTGTTGTCGTCGAACCCTTTAAACACATCTGGATTGTAGAGAGCAGTGATTAAATCACCTGCAAATCCGCCATTGAATAGAATAATTTTGAAGTCTTTGCTAATCATTGCCAGTTAATTTGGTCTTTTATAGACATAACCCAATCTCGGTAAACACTGTTGTGAAAATGGCATTTGTCATCTTGTAAACCGTCATGCTTGGCACAGTATGAATGTGGATCACTATTGATACGATGTGTTGCATCTAAAAGATCAGGAAACTTTTCAACATGACCATCATACATATCTTGTTCAGGAGTGGCAGGATTTGTGATGTCGTAAAAAAATGTCCAGTTGTGTGATATATTCTTTTGTTTCAAAAACCACAGTGTGCTGGCCACTGATTGGATGCTTTCTTTAGCCACGTGTTGATATTCCTCATCATTAAAGTAACAGGGCATAAAAATTTCATTTGTTCTGTCATTGTTTATCCAACTACCCACTTTGCCACCTGAACACAGATATCTTCTTTTATAAGTTTTTATGCAGTAATCGTAATCTGGAATAGAATAAGTGTCATGGGCAGGTATGTCGAATCTTGCCAATCCAGTGAATTGTGCGTAAACATAATCGACTTTGTTGTTCGAAACATAATCTACACAATTGCCTAATATGAATTGATTTCCCACACCCCACCAAGATAAATTTACTATCTCAACATCTTGGCCAAACACAACATCTTTCCAGATCTGTTCTTTATTTGGATTTTGCTGATCGTCTGCTAGGTTGCTACAACCAAGGAAAAGTATTTTTTTAGTCATTGCCAGGTAGTTTGGTCATCTGTTGCATACCGCCTGTGTTGATATACCCTGCTTGTTTGGTGTTGAATTCTGGTTCGGTGTCTGATACTAGTAGAATATCGTTCTCGTCAATCATCCTCACTTCCAGTTCGACTCCTTGCTTCTTGACTTTGAATGCTCTCGACCATCTACCGTGTGCGACCATCACCCACTGTCCAACTTTGACGTCTTCCTGTTGGTTGCCTATTGCGTATACTTTTGCCCAACGTGGGTGAATGCCATCTGCAGACCCATCGTCGTCCATCATGATTATTCCACCTTTGGTGGTACGTTCTCCGAAGTGCATGTCTGAAACAAGCACTCTTTTCTTGAGTGGTGTTATGTCGTTGTCAACAGTGTATTGCTTACCACCGTGTGATCCGAAACCTTTTGCTTGTAAGTCTTCTATCTGTCCCATATAGAAGTATTATAAATGATTTATTCTAGTCCGTCAAGAGCCGCATCTATACCTTTTTTGGCCGTGCTCTCTGTTTTTGGTTTGAATGTTTCCACTGGTTTTGTTTCAACCTTTGGTGTTGGTGCCACTGCTTTCTGTGGGGCAGGTTTACTAGCAACCGGTGTCATCTTCTGGACAGTCTTCTTTGGTTCAGTTTTAGGTGCTGGTGCTGGTTTGCCTTTTACTGGAGTATCGTCAACCATGCCTTTTGGTTGTTCGTAATATTTTTTAATCACTTGTGATTTGGGAGTTACTATTGCTCCACCTGGGCCTAATACGTCACCTCTAGCATTCACATTCATATTACCAACAGCCTGTACTGATTCGTTTGCCGCTCGTAATTTTTCTATGTCTACCATACGTCCCTGCATGGTTCTGTACATTCTTTTCCTGGGTGCTCTTGCTACCATAATATGCTCCTATTATACTTTACTTATCATCACGCTGATCGCCTGGTCCTAAAATTTCGCCTGGAAGGTCACCATACACAATTAAAACACTTCTAGGTTCGTCACTGTCGTTCACTGCCGTGTGCGTGTGTTCGAGTGTGTTAATCAAAAATGGTCTGTTCTTTGCAGGCAACATACCTGCTTTACCAAGTTTGAAATAATTGTTTTCAAGGTCGCCGGTTAACGGCCAGTAGAATTTTTTACATCCGCGAATGATCGGATACTTTTTCCTTTTGTAATGGTCATCTCTGTGTAGCACCAAATTTTTGTGTGGTTGTAAGGTCTGTAGGTTGATACTTAGGATATTTTTATAGCCAACCTTGTCCACCAGTAGTTCTTTCATCCTAGGCACCTTCTCCCAATCCATATCAATGAACGGAAGATCTGATTTTGTAGGCGAATTGGTCTTTATATCAATAACACCTTTGAATGCTCCCTTTATTTCACGTACACTGATCCTGTCCATCTCTTCTAAAATCTCTTCAACAGGTGGGGTGTCTATGTCTAGTATTTTGTATGGGGTGTAGTCTGTGTCTTTTTTCCACCAGTGCGGACCATCACCGTGTGCGAAATAACTTTTTATACTCTCAGGGAATGGATTTTTTAATGAACAGGGCCTGTCAACAGTGAACTGGTACTTTTTATACAAGTTTTCTCCGAGGTCCCCACCGTCAATTTCCGTGAAGATCCTATCAAACAACACGCCAAGGTTTGTGTGTATCCATACTTTTATCACACCACCTTCGTCCCACATGACACCGGCAGGCTGATGCTTGTTGCCTTCACCGTCGAGGTAGTGTCCTGCCCATATAGTTTCTACGATGCTTTCGCCGTTTATTTTTATATCATTGATTTTCGTTCTCTGGCCAGGGTAGTGTAGGTGCAGTTCATACCACCCCTTGTCTAAATTGAAATTTTCGTCTATTTTGAAATCTATCTTGTTTTCCGACAGGTCAAGCAAGTAGTATTCGGTGATAGGCTTTGAGCTCTCTATGGAAATCTTCATCTTAGGAATTCCTTGATATCTAAATTGTACAGCATTGGATTAATTTTGTGTACACCTATCAAGAACAAACAAAAACTGGCCACACTGGAACCTCTTCCAACTCCCCACACTATGTTGTTTGCCCGTAGTGTGTCCACAAAGTAAATTAAAAATTGTAAAACCTTAACGAATTTTTTCTTTTCAAATAAATCGTATTCTGTTTGCACTCTCATCTTTTCCTCGTCGCTTTGACACTTGTCTAGTAACCATTCCAACACATTTATTTGATAGTACTTGTCTGGCATGTGCCAATTACCAATATTTATTGCATCAAATTCTGCTGGAGATTTTCTTTTGGGTGCAGTGTTAATTGGTGTAAGGTCAGCACCTATTTGTTTAATGGCGTCGTTGTACTGTTCAATTTTTTCAAAGAACAGTTTAGAAATTTCAAAGTCTGGGTTGGTGTAAAGTAGATCTATTGCTTCTTGCTCTGTGAATATAACATCGCCATGATCATTTATCTTTGTTTTTGCCGCCATCTAAAACCTTTGGTTGGAACTCAAACACTTTAGCATGATACTCGTGCTTCTTGTCAACTGGAATCTGCTGATCGTTCCAACTAAAATGTCCAGTGTAAATGCCTTTGTCGAGTTCTTCATCATATGTTGCCGTGTCGGGTCTCAACCACCATGGGTCAAACGTGTTATATTTTTCCGAAAACCAGTCCGGTCTATCTAAAAGTATAAGCTCTTTGCTGTCTTTGTCAACCGTGTAGGTAATACCGTCACCTTGCCATGAGCTCAATGATATGTGGTTTATGGTGATGTTGCTCTCTAGAATGCTGTTGGCCTTGCAGAAACACACAGCCGCCATTATCTGATCATATGGAGGCTTTGGTAATTCAATGAATCTATTGTTTGTGTTCTTCTTCAGGACCTTGTATAGAGGTTCGTCCCTCCATGTGGTAATTGTGTTGGCGAACACCTGCTCAAAAAGATTTTTCAATCTCTCGAAGTATTGTGTTTGCTCCTTTAAGTTTGCTGTGTGAGGTGTGAGTGATACATTCAATTTATATTCGTTTGAAAACAATTCTCCGTCTACAATAATGATCGATTTAAATTTTGTTTTCCAAGTAAAAGTATTTGACATCAGTAATACTTACTAGTCGATGTTGATCAGTTCTCCGATATCTGGCTCACCTCTTAACTTTTTATTATTCTTGTGCCACTCCTCAATTCTTCTTTCTCTGATGGCGTGCCTGTATGTGTTCAGGGCGTGTGTGAGTTGTGCTAACATCTCTGGGTTACGACCAAATCTTCTGGCACTTGCAACTTTTTTAGAAAGGTCCTTGATCCTTTTGGATATTTCCTCATCACTCATGTTGCCTATCTCTTCTTGTAATGGATGGAAGTACATGTGCCTCCTTTAAATGTTAGGTGTACTGTTTGCCTAGTTGATGCATCAGCATCGTTGTTCCACCGTCGGGTGACATAAACTCATACATCACACGTCCTAGACCTGGTTGGATGGTGTCTGATGTACCATCACTGCCGTTAACGTTATCTGCTTTGATCACTGCTGATGGGAAAATTAAATTGGTTGCACCCACTGATACTGTTATATCTAGTATGATTCTGCCCAGTCCGCCTGTTGGAAAATTTGTAAATGCAAAAGTTGTATCTGCTGTGACTGTTGCAGTGTGATAGTGGCCGTTGTTGTGATTCAAAGTAATTACTCCACTACTTACAGATCCATGTGAGTAAACCACTTCTGACGTGTTTTTGAATTTGGCACGTAGCACTTCGTTGTCGGCAAAGTCGCTTGATTGATTGAGGCTGGCCTTGTTGGTCTGTAATGCCGTAATCTCTGTTGATGCCTCTGTGAAATTGTCTTTGATGGCCGAGAAGTTGTCTCTCATGCCTTGTGAACTGTTGTCCTGTCCTGCTTTAGGGTATGTTCCGTCTATGTTTCCTGGTACTATGTTACTAGCCATTAAAATATTCCTTTGTCTCTAAATTTAAGATATTTATCGTTCAATCTCTCCACCTTTATAATTGTATCGAGTGCTGGTGCTTCTTTGGTAAAAGTCATCGTTGTTTTTTTGTTTTCTGTGTCATGCGTAAGTGTTATTCCAAACTCGTGGTCCGCTGATCTTAGTGTGCCATCAACTGTGAGATAACTAGGAATCACATTGTTGTCCGCAGTGACCCCTTTACCAGCGTACACTCTTTGAGTGCCCTCAAGTACCTTGATGTCTTCCTCATGGACTATTTCGTTAAGTTGGAATGTTTTAGTTGTTCCATCACCTGTAAATTGATTAGAAGAAATCTTGTTGTTTCCAACGGTATATCTGTCAATAGTAAAAGCGATATCTTGGAATTTTAGTGCTTTGTCTTGGATTCTTTTCTTTACCAATCCTGCTGTACCTGGTTTGCAATAGCACACAGGCACGGCCATCACGTATCCAAGCGGTGCTTTATCTCCTGCCTGTGTGGTCTTCATCCACAATGGAAGATAATCCCATTCCTTGTGCCCAAGAGTCTTCATTCTGCTTCTCATATTGGCAACAGCATTTGGATACAGTGTTTCCATGAAACCTAGGTCTGCACTCAACTGGTTTGCGTATCTGACTTTTGATCCTGATGTGCTGAACGCCAACCCACTATCTGTCGTTATTTCGTAATCTGTCAGATCCGTTGTTGCATTCATGGTAGAAGCTCTAGGACCCAACACAGGTTTTACAACAGCATCTCGTAGTTTTATAGAACTTGAAACTGCTTCGCCCTTGCTGTTGACCATGTTGTCTTTTATTGTAATATAAACAACTTCATATTTTGTGGTTGAGCCTTCTTTGGCCACTGCGGTCTTAAGATCTCCGAAGTAAAGAGTCTTAGGAGCATGGTTCTGTTCCATTTGTTGTTGGAAAGTTGTCAAAGTTTGTGCCTCTAACCCGGCCATCATCAGCATGTCTGGTTTCAATTTTATTCCAAAGTTTGGATCCTCCGATCTATATACATACGACGAATCATTAATTGTTGGATCTTGTGCTATGCTATAGAATATGTTCTGATCTATGAATGATGTTGCGTGTCCAGTCATGTTTCCGTATTCTACAAAGTTGTATGGAATTTCAACATTTAAAGTAAATTCTTTCGAAGTTGCCGCGGCCTGATATTGATCACTGACCGTGACTGTAAATGTGTATGACGTTGTTGAATCTGAGAAGTCACTAGGGTCTATCTTACCTATGAAGTTGCCTTGACGAGATAGTGTAATGCCACTTGGTAAACTTCCTGAGGTAACACTGTAACTTAATATTCTGTTTGTATCATCTGATTTTGCTTCTACAGTCAAAAGGCTTGGTATGTTGGCTTTAAGTGTTCCTAGGTCTGTTGGGGTTGTGAATTCTATCCCTATGTCTATTTCACCTATTACTTTCATTGTGAAATCTTTGTCCGTGAACACTTCCACGCCTGGTGATATTACCCTCTTGGCTCTGACTGTGAAATTGTAGTCCACTTCAATTGCTGACTGCCTTGCCAACTGCCCATGAAGTTCACCGGATGTGATATCAATTGAAACTCCTGCAGGCAAAGATCCTGAATGTATTGAATACTCTAGGTCTCCCTGCAATGGATCGAAGTCTTCGACATCAATTTTTACCACAACACTATTGTCATGTCTGAATGTTCCCAGATCAGAACCTGTCCTGAAAACGGGTCTCCTGTTACCACTGAAGTCCATTGTCAACGCTGTTCCGTCGATCTCTGTGGCGTCAATTGTTACTCCGGAGTTGGAAACTCTAAAGAAATCTGCTGTGTATACAAAAATAGAATTGTTTTGTTCAACGTAACTTACTCCATCTGATACCCTTACAATGAAATCAAAGTTCTTGCTTACACTCTTTGAAGTTACTGTTCTATCGTAAATTCCATTGAACTTGTCTTCTGTTCCTGTGCCATCATAACCTCCTCTTATTCCAAACTTCTGGTCCTCTGTGAGTGCAACAATACCTGAAATCAATCCTGTCTTGCTGAGAGTTATTCCAGGCGGCAAAGATCCTTTGACTATCTCGTATACCAATTTCTGGCCTGTTGCTGTGTCCGAATCTGTGGCCTGCATTTGAAGTTGAACACTGGCGCCATCTATGACCCAGTATAGTCCAACACTTGTGGAATCGTCTAGTTGCAGTTGTCCTGATGCTGTTGTGAACGTGGGAGAGTCTGCACCTTGCACGTCCAACTTGAATGTTCTGTCTGTGATAGCGGTACCGGCCGTGGCTCGCACGACGAAGGTGTAAAGAGTTCTTTTGGCAACCTCAGCCGGAGTACCTGTCAGTAAGCCTGTTGATGTGACCTGCATTCCTACAGGTAGGCTTCCTGCTATCAGGGAGTAAGTGACGGCCGTGGAATCGCCCATGGGAACAGGATCATTTGCTTCGAGTTGTAGCGAATATGCTACTTGCTCTTGTATAGTTGCTAATTTACCTTCCGTGGTTGTCCACACTGGTGTTGCCATTACTTTACTCCTTACACGGGTATTTATTGGCAATTACCGACTATTATTCTGTGTACGAATCCAGTGTTCTAGGTGCTGTTTTAGGCCTTCACGTAGTATTGGATCCCTTTCCCTTTTGATCGCTTCTTGCAGTCGTGCTATCTCAGATTTTGGAGATCTATACCTTTTACGGTCGTTATGATATTTTCTCATTATTTTTCCTTTGTAAAGGATATGTTAAAGCCTATTACGATTCGTCGTAGAATGGCACGACTCTCATCGTTCCAGCAATCTTGATCTTTATATAGCCAGTCGGTTGTCCAGGTAAGGCCGAAGCACCTCCCGCCGATCCCACAGTTGCCTGCGTTGCTGTGTTCAAGTCTATAACTCCAGTACCCTGTGTGCTTATAGATAAGTCACCATTGGAAGTATCAGTAGATAATGTGTCTGTTCTCAAGGTTACGAATTCACCTAGTGTTGCTTGGAATTCAGATGCAGTTACAACACCATTGCCTGTCGCTCCCAACACAAGGTTCTGCCCTGCTAACGGAGACAGCGTTATACTTCCAGTTGTTGATGATATTGTGTTCCCATCAATTCTAATGTTGTCTACATTAAATTGTCCATCTACTGTTCCTGTGCCTGTTATATTTGTAGGACCAGTCAAGTTAATTGCTCCTGTACCTGATGGATCTAGATCAATGTTTCCATTTGTGTCTGTGCTTATTTTACCGTCTGCATTGATGTTCAAGTCACCAACATTAAAAGTACCTGTTGTCAATGAACCTGATATTGTTGTGTTGCCTGTTGTGGCGACGTCTGCCGTGTTAAGTGTACCTGTTACTCCTAGATTTCCTGTTACGGCTGTGTTGCCAGTTACATTTGTTGCCGCGTGTAATTCTATTGTTCCAGTTCCACCTGGGTTCAAAGTTAAACTTCCATTTGAAGCGGTGCTAATGTCTGTGTCATTGAAAATTAAATTGTCGACAGTTACGTTTCCTGTCATGGTCGCGGCGTTTATTGTGGGAGAGGTTAAAACTTTGTTTGTTAGTGTTTGTGAACCTGTTAATGTCGCCACCGTTGCGTCAATATTAAGTGTAACTGTTTGGCTACCAGCCACTGATGTCAAACCTGTTCCGCCTGCAATGGTCAATGATTGTGAATCCAAATCAACCGCACCTGTGCCCGAGTCACCTGCAAGATCTAAATCCTGTGCTGTGACTTGTGAATCTACATATGCTTTGATCGACTGCTGAGTGGCAAGTTGTGTTGCTGAATTTGTCGCCATATTATCTTCGTCCAGAATACCTGTCACAGTTGCTCCTGTGGCCAATGCCAATGAAGTCGCTGAACTTAACGCACCGCTTACCGATGCTGTGCCGTCAACTACTAGACCTTCGTTGACATTGATAATTGTTGAATCATCTGAACTGATTGTTGTTCCTTTGAATTTGACTGCACCAAGTTTGATGCTTCCTGTGCCATTTGGAGTGACAGTGATGTCACCGTTTGTTCTGCCAGTTGTGATCGCGAAATTGTTCACGTCAAGGTTAGCGTCTAATGTATTTAGGTCATTGTCGCTACCGTATAAATCTATAAAATTGTCGTTTATTTTGTCAAATGCTGTTCGTAATGGATCACCTTGACCATCGTTTGCATTTGATCCTATATTGATATGTTGTCTTGCCATACTTGCTTATATCCTTGTTAATGTTGTTATTTATCGTTAATTCTATAAACCGAATGTAATTATTAAAGGTCAAAAAGTATTCTTTGATACTTGAATATAGTGCTATTATTACTGATATTTGTCGCAAGTAATCTCACAAGACCGTCATCTATGTCTGCAGTGAAAGTACAAAGTGGTGCAGTGTAAGAAGTTGTCGAACCGAACACAGAAACATATGCTTCGATGGTGCTGTCAGCACTCGGACCATGTATGACGTTTGCTTCTACAAGTTCGAATCTGCCATTTGTTGCGTCCGATATCGAGATGTAGTATTTTGCACTTCTGTAGGTAGCAGAGTCAAAACTATCGAGTTGGGTAGTGGTTGAAGTGGCGATAGTGTTGGTGCCATCACCTAGTTCTGAATGACTCAACGTTGGCGTGACAGTGGCAAAACTTAACACACCAGCACCGCTTGTCTTTAATAACTGATTGGCCGAGCCGTCCGAGGCAGGCATTTTTAATCCGTTTATACTTACTGTACCTGTTCCCGAAGCCGAAAGTTCTAGATCGGCGTTGGTGGCGTTGGTGGATATCGTGTTGTCCTTGACCAAGACCCCATCGAGTGTTGCACTTATGCCCGCAGTCAAAGTAGTAAAAGTTCCTGCCGCTGGAGTTGTGGCACCTATAGTTGTGTTGTCTATTGTTCCAGCATTTATGTCAGCCTTGGCTATCACAACTTGTCCTGTTCCAGACGCTGAAAGGTTAAGATCTGAATTTGATACAGTAGTTTTGATTTCGTTGTCTGTGATATTAATGTTGGAATCCACTGTGAGACTGTCCATGGTGACTATACCCGTTCCGCTTGGTTTTAACACAAGATCGTCATTGGATCTGGTTGCCCTGATCTCGTTACCACTCAGTTGCAAACCATCATCGAAAAGCGATGAAGCGTATATCTCCGTGAACATAGTGTTCACATCTTGCATAGCCGATCTCAAAGTTTGACCGTCTCCGGTGTTAGCGTTTGAACCTACGTTTAAGTTAATCCTTGCCATATTATACCTTAATTGGTCTCCTCACAAATTTTATAACCTGACTGTTAGTGTTATTTACTTTACCTCGTACCCTTACATCGCCACTGTTTATTACAGCAGTAAATTCAAGTGAGTCATACACAGATGATCCGTCACCTGCTCCATTGTCCACACCGCCAAACACACTGACGTATGCGTTCGTGCCATCGTGTGTGACGTTCGCTTCTATCATACTAAATCTATTTGCTGTTGCGTCAGAAATTTGTATGTGATATTTTGCACTTCTGTACGTGGAAGCACTGAAACTATCAAAAGTTTGTGCCACACTATTACCTGTTATGGTTGCTGTACCATCAGTTAACTCTGCATGTTCTAATAATATATCCGGTCTAAAAAATGATAGTTGTCCATTTCCATTTGTTTGCAACGCTCTATTTCCAACTGCATCGCTAGTGGGAAATTTGATACCACTGAACGATACTGTGCCTGTACCTGAACCAGTAAGTTCTAAATCGGAGTTGGTGGTGTTGGTTGAAATGGTATTATCTGTGATTGTTATTACATCTATTGAACTTGACCCTGTCGCAGTCATAGTTGTGAACTCACCTGTTGAAGCCGTGCTTGATCCTATAGTTGTCGCATCAACTGTTCCATCGTCTAGGTCTAATTTTGTGATTGCTACAGAACCTGTGCCGTTTGCTGTCATTACTAGGTCAGCGTTTGATGTGTTGACCTTGATGTCATTATCCGAGATGTTTATAGTTGCGTCTATTGTGATCTCAGGTGCTGTGACTGTGCCTGTGCCACTGGCCCCCAACACTAGGTCATCATTGGACCTTGTCACTGTGACCACGTTGCCGGAGAACTCTAAGCCTGGCAAAGTTAGGTGTGGCCTTGCATAGACTTCTGTGAAGTTGTTGTTGATCTTTACTCCGGCGCCTCTGATAGTGTCGCCTGTACCGTCATCGGCCTGTATTCCAATGTTGATTATTTCCTGGGCCATTTATTATCCTTGGCTAATTTTTAAATCAGAACCTGACTGGTAAAGTTGTCCAGCAACACTAGGATCGCTTGTTGGAAGGTTAGCAATTATTACTTTTTGTGTTAGTAACTCAATCGCTCCTGATCCTGCGGCATCGATCTGTATGTTTGCGTTTGAAGCCGATGACGTTATTTTGTTGTCAGTGATGCTAATTCCGCCGTCTACATTTAAAGTGCCAGATACCTTCGCACCTGTGTGTGTCACCCTGAATCTCTCTGCCAATGAACCGGAGTATGTCTGGAAGAAAATTTCATTGGATGTGCCTGATGTACCATCCATCTTAATAACTGCTCTTACGTTGCCGCCTGATTGTTGGAAACTTAGACCAGGAGTGTTTGCGTCAGCAGTTCTCTGGAGTGTTATGACTGCATTTGTATCTTTTAGGTGTAAGAGTGAATCTGGTTGGTTAACATCAGCAATTCCAACTCTTTTACCTTTCAATAAAATATCACCTGTGCCTGATGTTATAAGTTTCAAGTCTGCGTTCGATCCATTAGTTGAGATCTCATTGGTTACAATCTCACTTGCTGTAACTGGTCCTGCCAACACAATACTACCTGTGCCATTTGCTGTAAGTGTGATGTCTGCGTTGGTATCTAGTGAACTTATTGTGGTGTTGTTTATTGATAATCTATCAATTTCAACAATACCTGTTCCGTTTGCAACTATTTTTACATTACCGTTTGTGATTGAATTAGTTAACACACCTCCTGATGATGTTGTGGCCGCCAAATCTGTGTAGAGTTCTAAGAAATTCGTGTTGATCTTGTTGAAGGCCGTACGTAAAGTATCGCCTGTTGCCGGGTTTCCTACTGCTCCTGTGTCTATGTTTAATCTAGCCATATATCGAATATACATATTTATTAAATAATATTGATGTTTGTCGAAACATTAAAAACTATGAGACTGTACGAACGCCAGAGCAAATGTGGCGTTTACCACACCTTTCACCGGAAAAATACTGTATTTGTATTCAAATGTGATTCATGCGGAGTGCAATTTCTAAGACCAAGAGCGAAAGTGGATCCTGAGAGGGCCACCAATGATTACAAACATGTCTGTTCACATTGTGACACGAAAAGGTTTGCACAGAAGGTAGGTGTGAAAATGCGTAAGGTCTACAAACTCGACGCTAGTAGCACAATAACTCTATAGGGTTTTCCACTTGATATCATCCCTGGCACCGGAGATCCATCTCTGCAGGTCAGCGTATATGCCACACTTTATATTTGGTTGATCGAAGTACCAACGCAGGAACGGGTTGCCTTCGAGGTATTCCCTCCTGTTGATGAAATGGAAGTTTGTTCCTGGAAACTGTCTAAAAGTTTGTCTGAGTTGATACATCCATTCATACTTGAGATATGCCTTCATACTTTCTCTTCCTGGATAGTTGTTTGAGCTCTTGTATATGTTGTTCTGTATCCTGCTGGGGGTTTCCATCTCCCATTGTCTGGCACCCATGATGTCGAAAGCCAGTATCACAATATTTTTCACACCAGATTCAGCCGCCATCAACACAGCACTACAACCTGAACCCTTGGTCCTAGTGAAGTCATTGGTTTTTATTTTGCCACCTTTCTTGATGTCACCACCCCTCCACACTCGGTATATCTTGAGTCCTTCCGGAACGTCTGTTTCCTTATCACCATCACAGATGTAGTTCCATTCTGAGATGTTATCTCTTCCGTGTATCTGTGGAGATTCCTTTCCGTTGTTGTGCCAGGCGGCCAGTTCCTCGTACATGGGAGGATTCACAGCCACAATGTGATCACACAACTTAGGATGGTCTCGGTATATGGCGTTGCAACCATATATCACACCTTTGCCTTTTAAATTTTCTATTGGAAATATGTTTCTCGACTCACCGTTACCTATTATGAAAGCAGTGTCCATTACACCCCAAATGATTCTCCACAACCGCAACCGGAAGATGCGTTAGGATTTGTTATTTCAAACTGTGACCCGAACACTTCTTCTTTCCAGTCTATCTTAGTGCCTGCGACGTAGAGCATACTTGCGTCATCAACAACAAATTTGCCTGTGTGCCAATCCTCTGTGTGGTCGTCAGCACCAACGTCTTCCTTGTTGTCTATGAATCCCCACTTGTATTTGAATCCTGCACAGCCACCGCCTTCAACCATCAGGCTGACCGCATATTTGTCTGGTTGTTTTGCCAACAACTTCTCCATTTGATTCTTTGCTTCTTCTGTGATTTCAAACCATTTCATACTATTAATTATCTACTTCTATCTCCCATGTTTTTCAAACCTATTGCCAGCCAGAAGCGTGTGGCATCTCTCTTGTATTGGAAACTCATGTAACTGTCTTGATCCTCCCAGTGTGTCTTTGGATTCTCTATACGATTGGCATTTTCAAACCACCAACCCCATTTGCCTTCACAGTTCTCTTGGCACCACTCTATGCATTCGCCCATTATGCCGTTAGAGTTCATGTCTATGTTGAAACGGAACTTTTTCTCATAGCCGCAGTCCTCGGGTATGTCCGACAGTTCAGGTTTGATCCTTTTCACATCCACTTTGCCAAAACTTTTCATTTCCAGTTGTCCTCCACAAACTTGTCTGCACATTCCATGGGGTTGGGCGAGCCATGGAAAACTGCCACCTTGTTGTCCTTCTCTATCTTGGCCGGTGTCCTGAACCATTTCTTGCCTTCCTTGGTTAGCAGTTTGGTATCTCTCAGGCCTACCATCTCCCACTTGTACGATCTTATCCACTCATCAGGCCACCAGTTGATATCATTCTTGGCCCTCTTTGTTATCCAATCTTGGTCTCCATGATTCTGTTGCATTATCTCTGCCGATCTGCTTTTGAATTCGTTCCACAGGTAGTTCATCGTGCCTGATTGCCAACGCATACAACTGGAGTTGGACAGTTTCCAGTCCTTTACCCTGCATCTGTTGAAGTCTCTTATTATCATGAACTTGCCAGGATTATGAGTGAACAACTGGTCTATGTTTTCGAATATGACAACATCAAGATCAAAGAACAGTATATTTCCTTCAAGTGGCATCTCTGGTGCGAACATCCATAGTTTGCTCCACCATGATTTGATCCATGGATCGTTTGGTAGTTTGATAACATTTATTTCTGGATCAAGTCCACTAGGGTCGTCTGTGAGACAATGGAACTGAATAGGCACTGTGGTGTGTCTCTTGACCATGTTGTTTAGTACATTGGCGTACTGCGAAACATACTTGTTGCCCCACTTAACGCACACTACGTGATTCATATCCCCTTTTCAGTCCTTCCATCTGTATCTGTTTCCAGTCCTTACTGTCCAGTGTGTAAGAAAAATCATTTTCAAAAGTTTCTTTTCCTCTGATAGTGATGTTCTTTATATTTAAATTATCTTTCATCACGTCGTATATCCCAAGGAACGGACGATTTTGAAAAGACGTGGCCAAATCTACCTGTCCTATCTTGATATAACCGAGAGAAAGTTTTGGATCTTCCCAATCATAGTTGTTTTCCTTGAGCCATGCTCTGTATCCGTCCATTTCTTCTTTTTTGAAATCATGTGTCTGTTCAGTGATTGTGTCACCCCACTCAATGTCAAATTCTCCCGAGTAGTATTTTTGGTGATTTATTGCTGAACACAGTGCGTCTGTCATCTTAGGTGCGTGTTCGTCTCTGTAAACTTCATACAAAGTTTTGCCCACCTGTGACCAGTGTAGGTACACACCACCCAACTCTCTGTCGTACCTGTTCTGTTTGAATAAGTCATAATCTTCTTCGTGTAAGTCATATCTCGGTGCGTTGAGGAACGTGGTTATCTGTGAGGGTCTTATCCATTCAGGTTCAATAAACTTTTTCCTGTATGCTTCAACCCAACTTTCTATTTCGTGGCATATGTTATTCAGTTGTCTTATGGCATACTTTGTTTCATGGTCTGCCTGTTTGTAAAACTCAGAAAGTTTCCATGCCGTTCCTTGCAGGTCCTCGAAATATCTGTGAAGTAGATTACATGCCTCGTGTTTCAACCTCAGTCCAGGTGTCTTCTTAACGTCACCGTCTATTGCTTTGCCAATGGGTAGTCTGGAACTGTATTGGAAATCATCCGCAACGAAAGGATCGAGCCTTTCATAAGGCGGGCTAAACTTGAAAGAATTTATTTGCTGTATGCTTTTGTTCAACTCGTGACAAAGGAAATTTAAATCTCTTTTTGAGTCTGCCCAGCCAAGGAAACAGAAGTTCTTCTCAAGTATTCTTTTTTTAAGAAGATTGTCCTTTAGTGCTTCTATAAATCTTTTGCCTAATGGGGTACCATATACGTCAACTTTGACAAGTTTGTGATCGTATTCTATTAATATTTTATCCTCTAGAATAGATGGCACTGTTTGCTCCGTGTTCCATACATTCAACACTTTCCACAAAACACCTGTCATCCGTTTTCTCTCTGATCAGTTTATCTGCAAAATCAAATGCGTGTTTGGCGAACATTTCAGCACCCACACCATCGAATATTCTCACTTCGGCAAGATCATGCTTCTCAAGTTCTTTTAATCTCTCCAACTGTGGATCATTTTTGTCCAAAGCCAGTTTATGATCAAACTTGTCTTCAAGCCATGCCTTCAAGGGTTTCAGTCCACCAAAGTCAACTGCCCAGTTTTTATTGTCCAGTTCATTACATCCAAATGTAAATTTGAACGCAAGACTGTATCCATGTAATAGATGGCAGTGAGAGTGATCTGCGTTGGGTTGTCTGAACACACAGGCCAGTCCTATGTTGTGTCCGTATGTTTTAGTTGAGTAGTAAGTCATCTTTTCTCCTTTTTTGATGACTTGCAGAATTTTTATAGAGGGATGAAAGTCTTTGAGTCCTCTTGATCATCAGTTGAGTTTCTTGTTCAACTTCTGATCTAGATCCATTTGGAACGCCGTGTCTCTGATTCGATCCGTAAGTTCATTTGGTATATTTAATTCTCCATCGATGATGCTCTTAAGAAAGTGTATCATCACAGTGAACTCATTCCTCTGGGAAACCGTCTCTGGATCTATACCGTGTTCCTCCATTGCGTTCAGCATGGCCTCTGACACGTCAACTAGTGCCTTGATGCTCGTTGAGTGTTTGTCGAAGTGTGCCATTACGTTATGATCTTTGGTTTTGCAGGAACTTCAATCTTGCTGAAGACTCTTTTGTACTCTTCCGCTATCTTGTCATTGATGTGTGCGATCGAAGTCAACTTGTCTGTGGCAATGTTGAAAGGTTCGTCTTGTTTGGCAGTGGAGAAAAATGTACCAAATGCCAGTCCTTGTGGACCCTGCATCAATACAAGTGCCTTCTCTATACTGATGTATGTGTCAGCCTTGCCTGTGAATTTTCCAATGACTTCTTCCCCTGAAGCCAATTTAAGAGTTACTAGATCTCCATCTTTTATTTTATCAAACATATCCTTATTATAAACTATCCTACAAGTTTGTCAATGTATTTCTTCAACTCTTTGTCCTGAACGTTGGGTGGTATGTTGTTGTAGAAAAATATCTGGTAACTGTCTGATCCATACTTGCCTATGCCATGTAGGTCACTGGCTTCTTTCCTGTCCCAGGATAGGTACTGTTCAGTCATCTTACGTATCCTTCTAGATCTAACTTCCCACATACCCAGAGGCTTCAACATCTGCTGTTGGGTTTTCAATCTACCACGCAGGTACGCCTCAGGACTGGGATAACGTGCGAAGAGTTTTGGTAAGATTATTTTGACATGTTTCCTGTATGTGAGGTTAAGGCACATCACGGCCACCATGTGTTTCCATCTCTTGTGGGGTGCCTTCAGTTGTTGTTGCACCATCAGGTCATCGGCCATAGGTTTGATCATACTGTAATTTTATATGAGATTACTTCTTTGTCAACTGCCTGTTGATGAACTTGGCCATGCCGTCATAGGTCTCTTGGAACACGTTCGCCTGTGCCTTCCATTCCTTGGGCATCTCCCAACGATCATGATTTACCACTATCCATCTTGTGTCTGGATCTGAGTAACCCATTAACTTCTGGAATTGGTATATCCAGTAACTGGGATCAACTGGCCTCTTGATGTATTTGTATCCTTCAGAACCTGTGTACATGTTGTTGATCTTGTCCTTTTCCAAAGGATGCAGGTCGAAACCCAACATGAATATGGCCTTTGGTTTAAAACTCAACGCAACGTTGCCGGCGTGTGGACCTGTACCCCAGTGGAATGTATCGTCCTGTCTCTTGTCTCCTGCGTAAGGTAGTCCTGGTAATGTTTTTACATTGGACCAATTGGCGAATTGACCTGCCCAATTTTCTCTGGTGTATATTGTGGTTCCTTTACCAACGGCGTTGACCGCCTGTTGGCACATATGCTTGTCTGCACATACCAGGTATTCTGTAACGAAGTCTCTGTATATGGCATTACATCCAATTACCGTGCTGAACATCTTCAGAGGAGAAACGTCAAATCCTCGCCTGCTTTCACCGTTGCCTATTATACTAACATACTTGGTCATAATGCTATTTAATCACCCCTTTAAACGCACACAGATGCACATATACGCATGGTAAAGGTTGGTCTGGAGTAGTTGTACATATCACTCATTATCGTTGATTAAATGCCACACGGTGCGGTATTGATCCCATGCTTTCTGCAGAGTTGGATGTTGTCGCCTCAACTCTATGGCCTCTGTTCCTACCATTTCCAACTCCTCATATGCGGTTTCGTTGTCCTTGGCTTTCTGTGATTTTTCTATCAGTCTGCGTTCACCATTACCAATCTGCTCGTACACAGTTTCGCCACCATCTGGAGAGGTGTATATGGGCATAGGTCTTATTTTCCTGCTGACTTTCTTTTTTCTTTTTATTGTTTTCTTCATTAGTAATATTGCTTGTGGTCTGCTCCTGGGTGTGCGTGTCTTAGTCCGCCCTTGTGGTCTGCGTCACCGTCGTGCCTGGGTATGAAGTGTATGTGTGGCCACATGATAGTTTGTCCTGCACATAGACCTATGTTCATGCCCACGTTGAATCCTTTCATCTTGCCTTCCTTGATCCATTCCTTGCCACAGTAGTAGGCCAGTTTGTATGACTCTCCTATGAATACCGGATCATCCTCCTTTGGTATGAAAAGTGTGTGTCCGGCGGTGCATGGATATTTGTCTTTGAATACTGCTGTGTGCTTGTTCTCAAATATGGGTGTGTCGTTGCCCAACCAGGTGCTTTCCTCGTATCGGTCTATGGTCTCAAAGGCTTTCTTGTAGATAGGTTTTTTTGATGGCATTGGTTTTTATTATTCCTATCTTAATGTTACTACTATTTGGTTTGTGTTGCAACCTGATTTGTTCCCATCTTTTGGTTTTCGTGACACTCTTGTTGTGATCCAACACGTTCAAGAGATTGACGATCGCTTTCCTGACCTTTTCCGCACCACCGTGTTTCTTGCAGGTGTCGGATCTACCAACCTCCACTATCGCATCGTTGATTTTTATCTTGTACACACAGGGCAGTCTGATCCATTTTGTAGCAGGATCTTTCTTGTGTGTGATCTTGTAATCTTTAATTGTGTAAAGGTCGCTGATGTCGTACCACTTAATATCTGCCATTTTTTATTCCCAACTGTTTGTACACCCGTTGTACTTTTTTGGCCTGGAAATAACAATCTTCTAAGGCATTGTGCAGACCAGTTCTCTTCTCATTAGGATCACGTGGCACCAGACTGAACAGTGTCCTCGAATCCCTTATCTGCCAGTACTGCCATGGTTGTGGGTGTCCCAGTTGCGTGTATAGGTTCTGAAGTATGGCATAATCGAACAAAGGTCCTTGGCACCAGAAAACGTCAACTCCCACGGACCACTTGTTGATGGTCTTTATCATTTGATCCAGGGAAATCCTGTCCTTGTCTCCGAGTGCTTCTTCCATTATCTCTGGATCCTGTTTGCCCCACCAGTCCAGTGTGTCCTGCATCACGTCTCTGCCCATTTCCGTCTGAGAATCCACATCCACACGGAAGTACATTCCTTGTGCGGGTTCAACGGTTGTGTAAGGATCGAACTTGACACCACCAACAGTCAGTATAGTGGCATTGGGGTTGGTGGAAAGTGTTTCCAGATCTATCATCGCATGAATCATAGCACTATTATACTACAATTTAGGTAAATGTCAACTAGGCGTCTATGCCTGATGCTTCTGGTTCTGGTCTCGATAGTGTGGGTTGATTACCATCTTTTATCCACTCTTGGAACAAAAGAAGTTGTTCCTCGTTGTAGCAGTGTATCTCCCCAGAGGATTGCGGATACATCTGTTGCATATACTGGGTGGTCTGCATGGCTGTGGCATAGCAGGTATCGTAACTTTCAAAGTATGTTGCTGGATCAAATACTGCTTCACACTCTGCGCCGAAGCATATTATCATTACCATTACGAATTTCATATAAAATTATTTAAACCTTTGTGATGCGAAGTTATAAGACTACTTCTTCTTTTTGCTAACTGTTCTCACCTTGGCCTGTAGTCTTATGAGGTCATTGTCCAGCATACGCACCCTATCAATGAGTTTGATCAGTGTT
>Ga0163111_10000612_pt1 | contig 21380 bp, 13 predicted proteins | sample CRUFie1St18metaG_FD_109645 | JGI IMG/M metagenome (GOLD analysis project Ga0163111, IMG submission 109645) | Marine microbial communities from the Costa Rica Dome - CRUD Field 142mm St18 metaG | ecosystem: Environmental > Aquatic > Marine > Oceanic > Photic zone | place: Costa Rica: the Eastern... | reverse complement strand
GAGGTAATAAAGGCTAAGATAAAAAAGAAGCAGGAAGCCAAAAAAACTTTTGAGCAAGCAAAAAGCCAAGGCAAGGCCGCTAGTTTATTAACTCAGCATAGGCCAAATATGTATACGCAAAAAATTGCAAATTTAATGCCTGGGTTACCGGTTACGGTTAAAATAAGTTATACGCAAATTATCCCAAAAATAGATGATGAGTATGAGTTAGTATTACCTCTAATAGTTGGGCCACGCTACCAGCCTGCGCAACCAGCAACAGAGCAAACAACCACTACAAACAACGGTTGGCAAGTACAAACCTTACCGCAATACCCAGACGTAAAAGGGTTAGACATTCCAGATGAGATAGATAATGAGCGTGTAAGCATAAGGGTAAACTTAAACTCTGCTTTGCCAATTAGTAATATTTATAGCGATACCCACCAGCTTAGTATTATAGGTGATGATAAATATAAAAGCCTAACTTTAGCTAGTGGCAAAACTATAGATAATGCTGATTTTGTATTGCGCTATGGCCTTGCAGGTAAATCAAATACAGCTGGTATGCTAACCAGTAAAGATGAGCGCGGTGGTTTTTTTAGCTTAATGATAGAGCCGCCAGTAAAACCTAATAATGCTCAAATTACTCCGCGTGAGATGGTATTTGTGCTAGATACCTCTGGCTCAATGAGTGGCACCCCAATGAATGCCAGTAAGGCATTTATGAACCATGCGATGAAAACCCTACGCCCAACCGATTATTTTAGAATAATCCGCTTTAGCAATAATGCCAGCGAGTATAGTAGCCAGCCAGTATTAGCCACGGCAAAAAATATAAAAGATGGGCTAGAATATATCCAAAGTCTAAATGCTGGTGGGGGTACAGAGATACCAAATGCAATTAATCAGGCTTTTTCTACCACAGCTAAGCAAGGTACTATGCGCATAGTAGTATTTTTAACTGATGGTTACATCGGTAATGAGAATCAGGTGTTAAAACTTATCTCACAAAAAATAGGTAAAGCACGTATTTATGCATTAGGTGTTGGCACCTCAGTAAACCGTTATTTACTAGCCGAGATGGGGCGCATGGGCTGTGGTTTTGCAAGATTTATAGACCCAACCGAAAACAGCAATGACGCAGCAATTAAATTTGCTAATAGCTTAAAAGCACCTGTATTAACCGATATAAATATTGATTGGGGTAATATGCAAGTAAGTGATGTAACACCTAGTATAATACCAGATTTATTTGCTGGAGATAGTATCCGTATACAAGGTAAATTTGATGGTTTAGGCAAACATAAAATTACTGTAAACGGCAAAGTAAATGGAGCCAAAGCCAGTTTACCAATTAATGTAGATTTAGCTCAAAGCAATAGTAATGATAAAGCCATACCGCTTATTTGGGCACGTACTAAAGTAGCAGATTACATGCGTGAATATAATACCTCGCCAAGTTATAGGAGTAGCGAATATAGTGATAGCCAACTTAAAGAATTGGTTACTAAACTAGGCCTGGAATTTGCCATTAGTACAAAATGGACATCTTTTGTGGCAGTATCAAAAAAGATAGTAAATAAAACTAGCAAAGCTAAAGATGCCAGAGTACCGCTACCAATGGTTAAAGGTGTAAATAAAAACGCTTATGGTAAGCATTATCAGCAAACGCAATTTGCTGGACACTCTGCGCCAGAGCCAGCAACGATAGGTGGCTTATTAGTACTAGGTGCCGCTGGTATGGCAGCAAAGCGTAGAAAAAAGCATGCTGTAAAGTAGTAATATGTTATAAGTATTTGTGGTTAAACATATACTAATTGCAGATGATGACCCGCATATTTGTGAGGTAATTACCTTTGCTTTACAGCAAGCAAATATGCGGGTAACGCAAGCTAATGATGGCCAGCAAGCATTACAAAAATTTACACAAAGCCAGCCTGATTTAATAATATTAGATATCGGCATGCCTGAGTTGGATGGAATTGAAGTGTGCAAAAACATCCGTAAAACTAGTGATATACCTATACTATTTTTATCATCCCGTGATGATGAGATAGATCGTATAATAGGTTTAGAAATTGGTGCTGATGATTATGTAACAAAACCATTTAGCCCGCGTGAATTAGTGGCACGTGTAAATGCAATATTAAAACGCACACAAGCAAAACCAACTAAAAATGATGATAGACTAAATCATGGTAATTTAAGTATTTGGCCTGAGCAAGCTAGGATAGAATATAACAACTCTCCTGTAGAGCTCACCTCTAAAGAATTTGCAATATTAAATGCCTTAATTTTACATCCACAAAAGCTATTTAGTAGGGATGATATTTTAACACATGCATATCAGGATAATATCAATGTTAGTGATCGTACTATAGATAGCCATATTAGGCACATCCGTAGTAAGTTTGTAGCATTAGGATGTAATGATATAATAATTACTATGCATGGTATGGGTTACAAGTTGGGTTTATGCAGGTAAAAAACCCACGTTTGCGATTACGCAGTATCTTTGTAATAGTGGTTATATTAGCTTTGTTTATTCCGCTTGCTGGGATACTATTTCTTAGAGTTTATGAAAATATATTAGTACGCCAAACAGAGCGTGAGCTTATCTCGCAAGCGGCAGTAATTGGTGCAAGTTATAAGCAGCATATACAACAACAAATTAAAAATGATACTCAGTTTGGTATTAAAATACCAAACTATGACCCATATAAATTTAACAATTACTATACCCCAATTTTACCGCAGTTAGATTTAGCGCAAAATCAGGTTTTACCACCACGCCCCGCAGGTATTAATGCACAGTCTGCAGATAGTGTTGCTGTTAAAGCTGGTGCCAAAATTACTCAGATATTTACTGAAGCGCAAAAAACTACATTATCCGGTATGTTACTGCTAGATTATAATGGGGTTGCTATTTCAGGGCAGGCTAATTTGGGTTTATCTTTTGCACATATTATAGAGGTGCAAAATGCCTTAGCAGGTAATTATCATAGTACTATTCGTAAGCGTATTACTAATAAAATGCCAGCACTTGCATCTATTAGTAGAGGTACAGCTTTACGCGTTTTTGTTGCCATGCCAGTTATGCAGGGAGATAATCTGTGGGGGGTGGTTTATCTGTCACGTACTCCACAAAATATCCTACAGCACCTTTATGCTGAGCGTGGCAAATTAATTATAGTATGCTTGGCATTACTAGCAATTATGTTGGCAATTGCCTTTATGGTATCGTCTACAATTACAAGGCCTATAGATAAATTATTAGCCAAAATTAAACGTGTAAATAATGGTGCAGATAGCTACATTACTCCGCTTACTAATCCACGCACTGTAGAGGTAGATAAGTTATCACAAAGCTTTGCTAATATAACCAAGCTATTACATGGACGTAGTGAGTACATAAAAAATTTTGCAACTCATGTATCGCATGAATTTAAAACCCCTATTACAAGCATACAAGGTGCAGCAGAGTTGTTGTTAGAGAACAAAAAACAAATGCCTATTGCCCAACGTAATAGGTTTTTAAATAATATTTTAACCGATACAAATCGTTTGCAGGCATTAGTTAGCCGTTTACTAGAGCTTGCAAGGGCGGATAATTATTCACCTTCTGATGAAGTGGCAGATTTAAACAGCGTACTTAAAAGTTTGGCCTCTAATTATTATGGTCAAGGTTTACAAGTGAGTTATGATAACTCTAATAATATAAAATTAGCGATATCGGCCGAGGCCTTGCAGATAGTTTTTACCAATTTATTAGATAATGCAAAACAGCATAATGCGACTAATGTTAGTATAAAAACAATTGATAAAAATGATAATGTTAACATTATCATTAGTGATAATGGGGATGGTATATCGGAATCTAATAAAGATAAAATATTTACCCCATTCTTTACCACCAAGCGTAGTAGTGGTGGCACGGGATTAGGGTTAGCGATTATACAATCAATTTTAAAGGCCCATGGTGGCGGTATTCACATTACCGAATCCACCCATGGATCTACCTTTAAAATAACCCTAAAAAATAATGCTTAATAATAAAGCTCTTAAGCAGCTAATTTTGCATTTTGGCTAATTTGCATAATCTCAGTTTTAAGGCTTAAATTTTGCTTTTTAAGCTTTGCTACTAATGCAAAATCTGGCGCTGCACGATTTGTTTCGTTATGTATCGCTTGCTTAATTTTAGCACGCTTATCTTGCATAGCATTTACATGAGATTGTATGTTCATAATTTTCTACCCTAAGTTGTTTGATGAAGCTTAATAGTAACATAAATTGTATCTTCCAACAAATTCACTAGCTGTTTGCTAGAGTACACCATTAAAAGCTAGACTCTATCTAGGGTTTAGGATTAAGGGTTCAGGATATAGGGTATAGGTGGGTATAGGTGTGGCATTTTTACATTCCTTAATCCTGCACTTTACTACCTTAGTGTTTTATAAATTAGCTTAGGGCAAGTAAAACAAGGCGAGGTTGATTGATATGTATTTTAATACCTGATTGAAACCGAGACCGTAGTTTTACAAAGCAATAAGCTAATTTAGAGAACACTAAAAATGAGTTTAGCTAAATCATCACTTACCATAGGCATATTTACTGCTATATCGCGGGTGTTTGGTTATGTGCGCGATATACTAATAGCTGCAAAACTAGGTGCAGGCAGCGTTACAGATGCATTTTTTGTAGCATTACGTATACCAAATATATTTCGTAGCATATTTGCAGAGGGCGCTTTTAACGCAGCTTTTATCCCTATGTTTAACAGTATTAGCCAGCAAGATGGGCAGCCTAAAGCGTTAGACTTTGCTAAAAATGTATTATCATTTTTGTTTTTTATTTTGCTAATAGCTACCTTAGCTGCACAAGTTTTAATGCCGGGTATAGTTTATTTAATTGCTAGCGGTTATGCAGAGCAACCCGATAAATTTGAGCTTACAACTCAACTAACTCGAATTACATTTCCGTATCTTTTACTAATATCGTTGATGACGCTTTTTAGCGGCATATTAAACAGTATAGGTAAATTTGCAGTAAGTGCAGTTGCACCTAGCTTATTGAATATTTGTTTAATTGTGGCGCTGTTATTTTTTACTAGTAGTAAAATGGTTACTGTTACTGCAATGGCATGGGCGGTAAGTATCGCTGGGTTATTGCAATTATTGTTAGTGTATTTTACCTGCCGTAATAATGGTATAAAACTTACTCCGGCTAAGCCAATATTTAATAAGCAAATTGGCAAATTGCTTAAAAATATTATCCCAGTAATGGTTGGCTCAGGCGTGGTGCAGATTAATATTTTAATCAATACCCAAATTGCCAGTTATATTGATAATGCAGTTTCGTATCTTTATTATGCAGAGCGGATAAGTCAGTTTCCGCTTGCTATTATTGGTACTGCAATTGGTACTGCATTGCTGCCTTTACTAAGTAGGCAAATAAAAGCTGGCAATAGGGAGGAGATATTTACCACCCAAAACAAAGCCATTACTATTGCACTTACTTATGCAATACCAGCGGCAGTAGGTTTGTTTATACTAGCGCACCCAATTATTAGCGTATTGTTTGAGCGTGGTGCTTTTGATGGCAATGCTGCCATACAATCAGCCAATGCATTATTAGCGTTTAGTTTTGGAGTGCCAGCATTTGTATTGCTAAAGGTTTTAACTAACTGCTTTTATGCTAACCAGGACACACGCACACCAGTGATAATGGCAAGTATTTGCATAGCAGTAAACCTGGTAAGTAACTTACTATTAGTTCCATATTTTGGGCATGTGGCATTGGCAATATCTACGGCGCTTTCTGCTTGGATAAACACGGTGCTTTTATATGTGGCATTACAGCGTAAAAATATGTTTTATGTATATGCGCAAACCTTAAGGCAAATTATAGTTATTATAGTAGCCGCTATTGCAATGGGTTTAGCGCTATATTTTGTGCTACCAATGTTTAGCTTAAGTGGTAGTTTTTTGGTTAAAGCACTTAGCCTAAGCACATTAATAGCAATAGGCGGAGGTGTTTATTTTATAGTTAGATGGGGAGTGGGTAAGTTGATCTGAAAGTATTGAGTTAGAGGTTGCTAGCATATAGTCAAAATGTTAACATCTATTAACTTAAGGTGATAAAAATGTCAGATATAGATAAACCAACTATAGTGCTTTGTGTATTGGACGGTTTTGATCCTCCTTTGCCAGGTGTTTCTGACTCGGCCTTAAATCAGTATAATGCTGCATATTTAGCTAACACACCCAACTGGGATAAAACATTGCAAGATCATCCTTGGGCACCAATGATTACACATGGTAAATCAGTTGGTTTGGAAGGGGGCGAAAAACGTGACCCTGATAATAATGGTGCTCAACCTGGTAATTCTGATGTTGGACATAAAAATATTGGTGCGGGTCGTATTGTAGAGCAAATGCAGCCTACTTTTAATAATGCTATAAAGGATGGTAGTTATGCAAATAGTGAGGCCTTGCAAAAGATTATTGCTGATTTAAAACAAAATAATGGTACTTTTCACTTATCAGGGGTTACCTCTGATGGAGGGGTGCACGCACATATAGATCATATTATAGAAACAGCTAGAATTGTTTCACAAGCAGGGGTGCCTGTAGAAATACACGCAATATTAGATGGGCGTGATACACCTCCTAATAGTTCGGTAAAAGGTGATCCAGGTTTTATACTGCAGTTGCAAGATGCGATAGCTGATATTCCTAATACTCAAATTGCAAGTGTTACTGGCCGCGCAAATATTATGGATCGTGCTAATAACTGGGCAGTAATGGAAGATGCTTACCATGCTATGGTTGATGCGAATGCGACTAAAACTGATAATTTTATTCAGGCCGTAATAAATACAGGGAAAGCTGATGAGTTTGTACCCCCCATTGTTAGGAAAAATTACGCAGGTATGAAGGATGGAGACGCTTTTTTTACAGTTAATTACCGTGCTGATAGGACCGTACAACCATTAACTATGTTTGCTGATCCAGATTTTGAACAGATTGAGAAGGCATTTACAAGACCACGTGTAGTAAATTTTTCAAATATAGGTGGGGTACGTAATTATTCTGAAAAAGTAGATGCTTTAATGACAGTCGCCCCCCCATTTACCGAACAAGTAGTTACAAATACTCTATGTGAGGTGATATCTAATGCAGGTTTGACCCAGCTACATATTTCTGGGCAGCAAAAAGCTAATCATGTTGGTAAATTTATCCGTTTTAAAGAAGATCTTATGGAAGGAGAAACTCTAGTTATATTTGATTCACCTGAGCCCAAAGAAAACCCGGCAATGACAACGCAGCCAGTAACAGATAGGGTAGTGCAAGCAATACAAAACGACGAGTTTGATGTAATAATTATAAACTATGAGTGCCCAGATATGGTAGGGCATACGGGTTATATGGATTTAGCAATGCAAGCTGTTGAGGCTGTAGATTCAGCCATTGGAGATATAAATGAGGCTGTGATAAAAAATGGTGGTGCAGTTTTATATGTAGCAGACCACGGCAATATAGGTTTGATGAAAGATCCAATTACAGGTGAAAAGCATACGGCTCATACTTCTAACTTAGTGCCAATGGTTGCCGTTGGTAAAGGTTTGCAATTACAAAAAGATGCTACTGGTATTTTGGCAGATGTTGCACCAACTCTTATCGCAATAATTAAGCAAATAAGGCCAGATATTAACATCGATAAACCAGTAGAAATGACGGGTATATCAATGTTAGTTAATCAGAGGTTAGTAGGTATAAGAGACTAAATATCCGCAAATACGTGCTTTTCGGCTGTTGCACCTGGGTGGGTTAATGCACCATCGCGGGCGCAGCCTACGGTTTGGGTATACTTCCATAAAGCGCCGCTTTGGTAATCATTAACTCGTGGCTTCCAGTTAGCTTTACGCTCCTTTAGCTCAACTTCAGTTAGCTTAACATCTATCTGGCCAGTTTTAGCGTTTATGCTTATAATATCACCATCTTTAAGTAGCCCTATTGTGCCACCCAGTGCTGCCTCTGGCCCTACATGGCCTATGCAAAACCCGCGAGTACCACCACTAAAGCGGCCATCCGTTATTAGGGCAACTTTATCACCCATACCTTGCCCGTAAAGTGCTGCTGTAGTTGCTAACATTTCACGCATGCCAGGGCCGCCTTTAGGGCCCTCATATCTTATTACTATAACCTCGCCCTCTTTATATTGTTTGGCTTCTACTGCTTTAAAGGCATCCTCCTCACAATCAAACACTCTTGCTGGGCCGGTAAATACTAGTTTATCCTCTGCCATGCCGGCAATTTTTACAATTGCCCCCTCTGGCGCTAAATTGCCTTTAAGCACCACCACGCCACCTGTTGGGGTGATTGGGGTATTAGCCTCATACACTACATCTTGGCCCACAGGGAACTTAACTTTGCCTAGGTTTTCTGCCAAAGTTTTACCTGTTACAGTTAGGCAATCACCGTATAGATGCCCGTTATCTAGCAAAGTTTTAAGTACTATAGATACTCCACCTACCTCGTGTAGATCTTTAGCTACATATTTACCGCCTGGTTTTAAATCAGCAATATATGGAGTGCGGTTAAATACCTCACCCACATCAAACATATCAAATTTTATGCCGGCCTCGGCTGCTATTGCAGGTAGGTGCAATGCACCGTTTGTACTGCCACCTGTAGCGGCTACTACTGCAGCTGCGTTTTCTAATGATTTACGGGTTACAATATCACGCGGGCGGATTTTATTTTTAATAAGCTGCATTACCTGCTTACCGCTTTGGGTACAAATATCATCGCGGGATTCATCCGATGCTGGTGCGCCAGATGAGTAGGGCAGGGCTAGCCCTATAGCCTCACTAACACAAGCCATGGTATTGGCAGTAAACTGCCCGCCGCAACTACCAGCACTTGGGCATGCTAATTGCTCTAGCTCTTCTAGCTCATCCTCACTCATATTACCGGCAGCTACTTGGCCTACGCCTTCAAATACATCTACTACGGTTACATCTTTATTTTTAAATTTACCTGGCAGTATGGAGCCACCATATATAAACACACTTGGTATGTTTAAGCGTACCATTGCCATCATCAGGCCGGGTAGAGATTTATCGCACCCTGCTAGGCCTACTAGTGCATCATAGCAGTGGCCACGTACGGTAAGCTCGGTGCTATCGGCAATTACATCGCGGCTTACCAGGCTGGATTTCATCCCTTGATGGCCCATTGCAATGCCATCAGTAACAGTAATAGTAGTAAACTCGCGCGGGGTGCCACCTGCATCCGTAACGCCTTTTTTGGCCGATTGCGCTTGGCGTTTTAAGGCAATATTGCATGGGGCTGCCTCGTTCCAGGTGGATACCACACCTACTAGTGGCTGGTGGATTTGCTTATCCTCTAAACCCATAGCATAATAATAGCTGCGTTGTGGTGCGCGCTCGAAACCCTCGGTTACATAACGGCTTACTAAGCGGGATTTACCATAGGTTTTATTGTTAGGGTTAGCGCGGGATAATACTTTTTTGAATGAGTCAAACATAGGCGCTAATTTATTGGATTGAAGGTGACGAGTAAATGGGAATTTTAATAGTCTATAAATATTTAGTTATTATAGTGGGTTATTATGGCTGTTATTACTGCCCCTCCTGCCCCTCCGATAGATACAGGCCGTAAATCAGGCAGAGGTGGCGACCACTTTGATAGAATAGAAGCTATAATTACAGATCTTGTTGGGCAAACAAGAATGGAAATTAGTGCCAGAGGTATTATTAATGTATTTAAAAATACCATATCGCTGCAAAGCAGTGATCCTGGCTATAAAGCCCATACCCGGGCATTTGGGCTTTATGTGTTATGCAGGCAATTACATGGAGGGTTAACAAGCAGCCTTATTATTAATGAGAGAATGGGTACAGATTTGCTAACCCCAGTAAAAGCACGTTTTGCAATTATTGATTTTTATAATTTAACAGAGGAGTTTGATTTATTTACCGCAATGCTAAGTAATTTTAGTAATGACGATATAGTTACCCATTTGCTATCTGGGCATACTCAATATTTAATTAGTGATAAATCTCCTGATTTTGAAAGCTATAATATGATGTTTGTCTTGCCTTACGTTAATACAAGAAAAGTTGGTTTTGACATTAGTATTGCTGATGTTGTACCAAAACTGGATCAAAAAGAGTCAGCAAGAGAGTATAATACAGAAGAGGCAGAAAACGCCCATAGTAAGTTAAAAGATAGAGGTAAACCTGCACAAATTTTAAGTAAGTATGAATACCGCAATTTAGATATGCTAGTTGATACTATGCTAGAGCAGTTTACAAAGCAAGGGCATGGTTTTAACTATAGTCTTGCTCCGTTAATTAATAGGGTAAAAGCATTTTTTAAAGAGGCATATTTTCATGGTAAATCAGACCCTTTTGAGGATCCAGAATATTTAGGAAGGCAATTTAAAATGCAGTTAAAGGTGCCAGCTAATAGTATGGCAGATATTTGCCAGCGATTATTAAAAGTAAATTTAGAAGATCGTTTTGATGGAGAGCATCTTAAATTTGCGCAAGGTTTAATAGGCATGGTGCAAGAGTTTGTTAGTAGAGCACCTGCGTATCTTGATGATTATAGATGCCAGATGGATCCTGAGGCACAAATTGCAGCCTCGCAAAGGCTACAAAACTATGCGAACAGCTTAGATCTAAATAAACCAATGGGCAGTGATGATATTATTCAGGCTGCCCAAGTAATGTTAGATAAATTTATGTCTACCGGTAAGGGTGGTGGTAGAGGTGGCGGTATATAAAATACTAAACAGCCACTTAGAGCTTGTCTTAAAAATTAATTATCCAAAAAGCTACGCATTTTGCGTGAGCGGGTAGGGTGCTTTAATTTACGCAATGCTTTTGCCTCAATCTGGCGGATACGCTCACGTGTTACGCTAAATTGCTGGCCTACCTCTTCTAGGGTGTGATCAGTATTCATACCAATACCAAAGCGCATACGTAATACGCGCTCCTCACGTGGGGTAAGGCTTGCTAATACGCGGGTTGTGGTTTCACGCAGGTTACTATGTATAGCTGCATCAACAGGCTGTACTGCGCTTTCATCCTTAATAAAGTCACCTAGGCTGCTATCGTCTTCATCACCTATTGGGGTTTCTAGGCTGATAGGCTCTTTAGCGATTTTCATCACTTTACGTACTTTTTCAAGCGGCATGCCTAGCTTTTCAGATAACTCTTCTGGAGTTGGTTCACGCCCGTGCTCATTAAGCATTTGGCGAGTTGTGCGTACAATTTTATTGATTGTTTCAATCATATGCACAGGTATACGGATAGTACGGGCTTGGTCCGCAATGCTGCGGGTTATAGCCTGGCGTATCCACCATGTTGCATAGGTACTAAACTTATAACCACGGCGATACTCAAACTTATCTACGGCCTTCATTAAGCCTATATTGCCCTCTTGGATTAAATCCAAAAACTGTAAGCCACGATTAGTGTATTTTTTAGCAATAGATATAACTAAGCGTAGGTTAGCTTCTATCATCTCTTGTTTTGCTTGGTTACTATCGCGTTCACCTTTTTGTATTTGGCGTACTAAATCTTTAAACTCGCGTAAATCTAGGCCAATTTCATTGGCCATCATTGTTACTGATTTACGTGCCTTTTCGGCTTCTTCCTTACCTGCTGTGGCAAATTCCTTCCAGCCTTTTGCTTTTAGTTTTCCAACTTTTGCTAGCCATTCAGGGTCTAGCTCGTTACCGTTATACTCTGCTAAAAAGTCTTTTGGTTTTACACCGTAAGTTTTAGCAACTTTTGCTAGCTCAGTTTCTTTAGATAATAACTTTTTATTGATTTCGTACAGATTTTCTAAAATTTCCTCAATCACGTTATTATCAAAGCTAATATCATTAACTATGTGGGTTAGCTTTTCTTTTAGTTTGCTGTAGTTTTCTAGCTCTTTTTTACTTAAGGTTTCATTAGATAATGCATAATCTAATTTATCCTCTTGTATTTTTAAAATCTGTTGGCAAACATCACTAGCTAAATCTAGCTTGTTTTGGATAACTGGCAATAGAGTCTCCTCCATTGCTGCTAAAGACATATTAGCCGGGTCATCCTCATCCTCAAAGTTTTCGCCATCTTCACCTTCGTCGCCGTCTTCATCTTCAAACTCAGCTAATTCATCTTCGTCATCGTCTGCAAATGGGTCTTCGTCATATCCCTTCTTTTTATTTGCTTCTGCTTCGGGGCCTTCTTCAGCGCCTGCACCGTAGGTTGCATCTAAATCTAAAATATTACGTAGTAATATTTTACCTTCAGCTAAATCATCGCGCCAATTAATCAAAGTTTTTAATGCTAGGGGAGTCTCTAACAGACTATCTAGCATTTTATCGTTATTTTCTTCTATACGTTTGGCAATTTCTACTTCTTCTTCACGGGTTAGTAGCTCTTTATTGCCCATTTCACGTAAATATAGGCGTACTGGATCATCAGTTTTACCTACTGTGCTTTCAGTTGCTTCACTTGAATCATCCTCCTCTGGCGTTGGTGGCTCATCTAAATTATCATCTTCTAAAGCAAAATCATCAGCATGATCTACAATTTTAAGGTTGGATTTATTTAGTTTTTCTAAAATCACCTCTAGCTGATCAGGTGCTAGCTGATCCTCTTTTATGGCCTGGTTGATTTCATCATAAGTGACATAACCTTTAGATTTAGCTGAAGCTTGCAAGGTTTTTATAATAGTTTTTACACGCGCTTGCTGGAGTTTTTCTTCCTTTTCTGCTGCTTTTGCTGCGTCCTTCTCTTTTTTAGCTTGGGCTTTTTCAGCCTCAGTTTTTTTAGGGCGACCGCGCTTCTTTTTAACTTCTTCTGTCATATGGGTATGATTAATTTGGATTAGTTAAGGTGGTGATTTTATTTTTTATTTCAATAAGCTTATGCTGTAATTTCGTTAATTTTTGGTATGTTTTCTCGTCAAAACTGTGATTATTTTGTGACGTGCTAGATATCTCCTCAATTTCAGCGTTGGTTTTTATAAAGGAATTTTCTAAAATTAACAAATCATATTGTTGATTAGCATGATCCAACGAGGTGATTTTAAATAAAGGTATATCTGCTATATCTAATTGTTTTGCATTAAGGTAATTGTTTTTATGCTCAGCAATTGCTGTATCTGCTATTTTTAAGGCTATTACCTCCTCCTCTAAATCGTGGCTGTTAGCTAAATCAGGGTATTTGCTAATTAGATAAAGTAATTTTAGGCAGTTATTATCATATTTTTGTTGGTAGCTTAAATTTTTAATATTTTTACCGCTAAAAACCGATGCTTTGCTACTAGCCTTACCTTGCTTTTTTTTATAGCGGCGTAGGTTAAATAATTTATCCTTAAAATATTGTTCGTAATTTTTACGAGTAGTAGCATCCTCAATTTGTTTGGTAATATTATCTAAGGCGGTTTTTAACTCACTGTGTTGTTCAGGTGTTTTTGGGTTAATTTGCTTATACTCATTTTCAAATAGTAAATCTGCCAATTGTGTTGGGTTATTGAGCAATTGGTTAAAGCTATCGGCACCGTGGTTTTGTATAAAGCTATCGGGGTCCTCCCCTTTTGGTAAAGATACAAATTGCAAGCTTAGGCCACCTTGTAAATGTGGTAAAGCTAGGTTAGCTGCACGCAAGCTTGCACGATTACCAGCATTATCGCCATCCATGCAAAGGGTTGGGGTTTTGCAATGCCCCCAAATAAGTTTTAAATGGTTTAGCGTAATGGCTGTGCCAAGTGGAGCAATAGCTGTTTGTATGCCAGCTTTGTGTAAGGCTATTACATCCATGTAGCCCTCTGTAATTATTGCTTGGCCTTGTTTAGCAATAGGCGTACGAGCAAAGTTTAGGCCATAGAATACTTGGTTTTTTTTAAAAATTTCAGTTTCCGGGCTGTTTAAATATTTAGGCTCACCATCGCCTAATATACGCCCGCCAAATGCAATAACTGCCCCCTTAATATTAAAGATAGGAAACATCAATCGCCCACGAAAGCGATTATAACTAGCGCCTGTATCTGGCTTTATTAATAGGCCAGTGGCGATAATATCAGCCTCTTTAAAACCTTGGTTTAGTAAGTGATTTTTTAGGCTATCACCATCGTTATTAGAGTACCCTAATTGAAACCTATCTACCGTTTGTTTGCCAAGCCCACGCTTACCAATATACTGGCGTGCGTATTGGCCGGCATCACCTAATAAATTGTTTTTAAAGTAATCTGCGGCTGCTTGTGATATTTTATGTAGCTCATCATATCTATCATATTTTGCCTCTAGCTTTTTATCTGGCTTTGGTAGCGCAATACCGGCATAGCCAGCTAGTTTTTCTACCGCTTCAATAAACTGGATGTTTTCAATATCTTTAACAAAATCTATTGCCGTGCCGTGCGCCCCACAGCCAAAACAATGGTAAAAACCCTTTTCATTATTAATGGTAAATGATGGGGTTTTTTCATTATGAAACGGGCAGCATGCTTTGTACTCACGCCCATGTTTTTTTATGGAGATATATTTACGTACCACCTCAGATACTGGCAGAGCATCATTAACTTGGTGGATAAATTGTTTAGGGAGACGCATAAACTTTTTTTAATAAGGTACTTTTTGGCTGCAAATTTTAAAACTCAGATTTCGCGGGACTCATGTATTAATATACATTCGAGTTTCCACGATCCTCGCTTTAAAATTTTCGCACAAAAATTACTCTTATTAAAAGAAACTTTAACCTAAAGAGTCAAATTAGTACTAGTTTAATTCATTGCTGCTAATTTTTCACCACCTAATATATGGACATGAAAATGCTCCACGGTTTGATAGGCATCAGTACCATGGTTGCTAATTAAGCGATAGCCAGTTTTATCTAACCCTTGTTGTGCAGCTATATTTTTTACAGCTTTATAAAATAACGCTATTTGCTCTGGGCTAGCATTAGCAGCAAAGTCATTAAAGCTGGTATATTCAGCCTTTGGTATAACCAATATATGTACTTTTGCAGCTGGGTTTATATCATTAAATGCTAGTGTATGCTCATCCTCATAGACTTTATCACAAGGTATCTCTCCGCGGATGATTTTAGCAAAAATATTGTTTTTATCGTAACTCAATTTAGTCTCCTTTAATTAGGTAATAATATCTAATCAACTATACCATCTTTTGGTGGGTGCTCACTGTAATCCACTACTACACGATAATGCGGGTCATCCTCTTTATCGCACTCAACTAAATGGCTAGATTTATATAATAACCCCTTACAATCTGGGCTTAAATGTTGCAAATGTAGCTTTGTGCCATTTTTAATATAACGCTCTGCTAGGGCATCAATTGCCTCCAGGGCAGAATGATCCCACACGCGGGAATAGGCAAAATCTATCACTACATCTTCTGGATCATTTTTTGGGTCAAACAGCTCTTTAAATTGGCTTATTGAGGCAAAAAATAACTGGCCGTGTAGTACATATATTTTTCTCTTTTTAGTTTCTGATTTAACATCCACGTAAATATGGCGGGCTGATTGCCATGCAAATACAAGGGCTGACACTATTACGCCCACTATTACGGCAATTGCTAAATCAGTAAATACTGTAACGGCTGATACTAATATTAATACAAATGCATCGCTGCGTGGTATTTTGTTTATTATGCGTAGGCTGCTCCACTCAAACGTGCCTATAACTACCATAAACATTACGCCTACTAGGGCCGCTACTGGTATCATCTCAATATAGCTGGAGGCAAATAATATAAATGATAGCAAAAATAACGCTGCAGCAATGCCACCCAAGCGCCCACGCCCGCCGGATTTTATATTAATCATGCTTTGGCCTATCATGGCACAACCACCCATGCCACCAAAAAAGCCAGTAGCAATATTTGCTGCGCCTTGGGCGATGCACTCTTTACTATTGCGGCCACGAGTTTCTGTCATCTCGTCTATTAGGGTTAGGGTTAATAGGCTCTCTATCAAACCAATAGCTGCAAGTATAAGCGCGTAGGGGAAGATGATATATAACGTATCCCAAGTTAGCGGTACGTTAGGTATAGCAAACTCTGGCAGGCTACCTGCAATACTTGCCATGTCACCCACTGTGCGGGTATCTAACCCACCAAAAATTACCACTGCACTAGCTACTAATATACCTGCTAAAGGTGCAGGGAACTTGCTAGTAATTTTAGGTAAGTATTGTATTACCGCCATGGTAATAGCAATTACACCTAGCATTACATATAGAGCATTACCTTGTAGCCATGCGCCATCTGCCGTTTTAAATTGGCCTAGCTGGGCTAAAAATATAACAATTGCCAGCCCGTTTACAAAGCCAAGCATAACTGGGTAAGGCACCATACGGATAAATTTACCAAGCCGCAGTGCTCCGGCGGTTGCTTGCAATATGCCCATTAATATAACAGTGGCAAATAAGTACTGCACACCATGGTTAGCAACCAGGCTTACCATTACTACTGCTAACGCGCCGGTAGCGCCTGATATCATGCCTGGGCGGCCACCAAATATACTGGTAATTAACCCAACCATAAATGCTGCATAAAGCCCTACTAAAGGCTCTACCCCTGCTATAAAGGCAAATGCTACAGCCTCTGGCACTAGGGCAAGGGCTACTGTAAGGCCGGACAGAACCTCAGTTTTTGGGTTTTTAAATAATGAGTGCATGATGGGGGTTATAATAGTTATGTACGGGTTAGGCAATTTAACTATCGTTGGTATTAACATTTAGTTGTTACTAGTCCCCCTCAATTTCTTTGATCTTTGATCAACTAAATTGAGATGCGCACCCCTTCAGCGCATACGCGCTGAGTGGGGCAAGGGGTGCGCCCATTAAACACAGGTTGTGTAGATGTAATATGCTAAGTTAAATTGTTACATCAAACCACTAAACTAACTCCTTTATCTCATATAAATAATCCAATGCCTGTTTGGGGGTGATATTATTTATATCAATGCTTTTGAGCTTATCGTGTAGCTCATTATTTGCTGGTGGTGCTTTATCCTCAACAGGCTCCTCCTTAGCTAATTCAAATAATGGTAAATCATCTATACTTAGTTGGCTTGAGCCACGCTGTTTTTCCAGCTGTTGTAATATTTGCTTAGCACGCTGCGTAACTTGTTTTGGTATACCGCTTAGCTGGGCTACATGTATACCGTAAGATTTATCCGCTCCGCCGGCGGTAACTTTATATAAAAATACAATTTTACCCTGCCACTCTTTTATTACCATACGGTGGGCTTGCAGGGCGGGTAGCTTATCAGCCAGTGTATTAAGCTCATGGTAATGGGTGGCAAACAAAGTGCGGCATTTGGTTATATTATATAAATGCTCAATTACTGCCCAGGCTATAGATAGCCCATCAAAGGTGGCGGTGCCACGCCCTATTTCATCCAATATTACTAGGCTATGTTTAGTAGCGTTGTTTAAGATGCTGGCGGTTTCTACCATCTCTACCATAAAGGTGGAGTGCCCTTTACTTATGTTATCACTAGCGCCAACGCGGCTAAATACTTTATCTACCACACCTATATATGCTTTGCTAGCAGGCACATAGCAGCCAATTTGTGCTAATATTGCCAGCAACGCATTTTGCCTTAAATAGGTGGATTTACCCGCCATATTAGGCCCTGTTAGTAGCCATGCAAATTGGTTGGGGTTAAGGTTGCAATTGTTACTCACGCACTCCTTATTTTGGGTAGCTAGCACTGGGTGGGTGGCGGCCTCTATCTCAAAATTTAAGCTATTATCTACTTGCGGGCAGGTATAGCCATAATTATTAGCCAACCATGCAAAACTAGCTAGCATATCAATAGTGCTTACTGCATTTGCAGTTTGGTATAAATAGGCTGATAGCTCCATTACTTGTTTAGTAAGCTCACTAAATAGCTGTAGCTCTAGCTGTAAGGCTTGATCTTTAGCCATTATTATTTTTTGCTCTAGCTCGGCAAGCTCGGCCGTACTAAAACGCATAGCACTAGCCATAGATTGCCTATGGATAAACTCGTCACCTAATTTTTTGGCATCGTCTGGCTTTACCTCCAGGTAAAAACCTATCAAATTATTATGGGCAATTTTAAGCTTATCTAGCCCGGTTTTTTTAAGATATTTATCACGCAAGGCAGCAATGGCTTTTTTGCTGTTATCACGCAGTGTAATTAAGCTATCCAGCTTAGGGTTGTAACCTTGCTTGATAAAGCCACCATCTTTTAACTGGGTGGCATCGTCTACTATGGCGTCATTTATAACATGTATTAAATCTTGCTGAGGGTTAATATTTGTAACATAGCTATTTAGTAGCTCGGGCAAATTGCTTTGCTCGGTTATAAAGTTTTTAAGCTCATAAGTTTTTATTAGCGCATGTTTTAAATTTACCAAATCACGCGGGGTGGCACGGCCCATACAAATGCGGCTAGTTATGCGCTCTATATCCGGTATGCCTTTAAGGTGCTCGGTAGGTATATGGTTAGTAAAATGCTGCACGCAAGCCTGCCTAGCACGAATAATATTTACGTTAAGTAGCGGGTTACTAAGCGCGGCATAAAGCGCACGTGCACCACCTGCGGTTTTGGTTTTATCTATAGTTTTAAATAGGCTTGTGCCATCTGGGCTATTAGCTTGGGCAAGCTCTAGATTAGCGCGGGTGGCAGCATCTATTTGCATGTGCTCGGCTATATGCTCTTGTACGGGGTACTGTAGATGGGTTAACGCTTGTTTTTGGGTAGCAGTTAGATACTCCAGCAAGCTACCAATAGCAGATAGCTCAGCTGGCTTTAATTGGCCTAAAAACTCGGTAGTTGTGGTGCCATAGGTTTTGCAAATAGTTTTGGTTGCACGATCTACCTCAAACATATTATGCGCTTGCGGGGAGAGCGTATTTTTATGGCTTTCGTAAACTTCAAAAAAACCCTCCTCAAATAATAGTTTGTCGGATAGTAATATCTCACTCGGGTTAATGCGTGCTAGTTGGTTTGCTAGCTCGTTAGGTTGTATGGGTGTTACCTTAAATATACCGGTGGAGATATCTGCATAGGCTAATGCAAAACTATTTTTAACTTTGGCGATACTTAGTAAATAATTAGCTTTTTTGCCCTCTAATAGGTTATCTTCAGTTAATGTGCCTTGGGTAATAACACGGATAACATCACGGTTTACAATGGCTTTATAGCCACGCTTTTTGGCCTCTTCTGGGGTTTCAGTCTGCTCACAAATTGCTACTTTAAAGCCGTGTTTAATTAGCTTTACCAGGTAGCTCTCATAAGCATGGTGTGGTACGCCACACATTGGGATATCCTCACCATCGGTTTTACCACGCTTGGTTAGGGCAATATCTAAACACTCACTAGCTTTGATGGCATCATCAAAAAACATCTCGTAAAAATCACCCATCCTAAAAAATAGCAGGCAATCTTTATATTGCTCTTTAATAGCAAAATATTGCTGCATCATTGGGGTGTGTTTAGTGGCCGGCATGAGGCAAATATAGGCTGATATTAACTAAATTAAATGTTTAAGTTGGTGTTTGGAGTGGGGGGCAATTTAACTTTATGAGTCTACTACATATTGTATATTGTAGACGAACCCCATAATAATTTGATTATAGATCAAATTATTATGGATGCGCGCCCTTTCAAGCGCGTATGCGCTTGATCGGCCCAAAGGGCGCGCCAATATGCGGCAAATAATAAAGCAAGACGCTAAGCAAGTTAAATTGTTGTACTAAATAATATTAACTCTGCTAAACATAATACATGAATTTAGCTACTATAATACTTGCTGCCGGTAAGGGTACGCGCATGCAAAGTGATCTACCAAAAGTACTACATAAAGTAGCTGGTAAATCTATGATTAACCATGTGGTAGATACTGCCAGTAAGCTAACACCTGCTAAGCAAATAGTAGTAAAATCAGATGATGCTGAGTTACCAGTAGAGGCTGAGTTTATAGTACAAAAAGAGCGTTTAGGTACCGGCCATGCAGTTAAAATATGTGCTAATGCGCTTAAAAACTTTAAAGGCAAAGTGCTTACGCTTTATGGCGATGTGCCGCTAATAGCGCCCCATACTTTGCAGCAATTATTAGAGGTGGCCAATAAAGCCCAAATTACTGTGCTTGGGTTTAATACACCACAGCCCACAGGTTATGGGCGCCTAGTTACACAAGGCCCTACAGTTACCCAAATAGTGGAGGAAAAAGACGCAACCGATGAGCAAAAGCGTATTACCATGTGTAACTCTGGCATATTTGTGGTGGATGCTGAGCTATTGTTTAAACTACTAGAGCAAGTTACCAATAATAATGCTCAAGGTGAGTATTATTTAACCGATATTGTATCTATTGCGGCTGCACAAGGTATAACAACTAACTATGCTCTAGCTAATGAGGGCGAGCTACAAGGCGTAAATAGTAAAGCCCAACTAGCAGCGGTGGAGTATTTAATGCAGCATCGCCTACGTATGCAAGCTTTAGATACAGGCGTTACCATGCAAAACCCACAAACAGTTTATTTACAAGCGGATACTAAATTTGGTAAAAATGTAGAGCTAGAGCCTAATATATATTTTGGCAGTAATGTTACCGTAGGTGATAATGTAACCATAAAAGCTTTTAGCCATATTGATGGCGCTACTATCGGCAGTAATGCAGTAATTGGCCCATTTGCTAGGTTACGCCCAGGTAGTGATTTAGCAAGCGATACTAAAATTGGTAATTTTGTTGAGGTAAAAAATGCCAAACTAGGGCAGGGCAGCAAGGTTAACCATTTATCTTACGTAGGTGATGCTGATGTGGGTAAGGATGTAAATATAGGTGCTGGTAGCATCACTTGTAATTATGATGGTTTTAAAAAGCATAAAACCAATATTGGTGATAATGTGTTTATAGGCAGCAATAGCGCAATGGTAGCCCCGGTTAATATAGCGCAGGGTACAATAGTTGCTGCAGGTAGTACGCTTACTAGTGATACTAAAAAAGATGATTTAGCAATTGCTCGTAGTAAACAAGTTAATAAGGCTGGTTTAGCTAAAAAATTTAGGGATAAATCTACAGGGTAATTTGTTAACAGATGTTAACTATTTTGGGTTGGAATCAGCTATAAATTACTACAACCTGCACGTGTTATATGGGGTTTTTTGTAAATAGTTAATAAATGGTTAATATTTTTAATGATTTATGGGCCAATTTATGTTATAATAATTGCAATTCTTGGTGAGGCCTATGTGGGGCATAATGGTAAATTGTGGGTCGCTGAAGAGTGTTGTAATCGTTTATGGTATTGCATTAGCGAGGGAAGTATTTATTTGTACGAAATGAATTGTAAAAAAAGTGTCCGAAATGTTTTTC
>Ga0163111_10000611_pt1 | contig 21406 bp, 25 predicted proteins | sample CRUFie1St18metaG_FD_109645 | JGI IMG/M metagenome (GOLD analysis project Ga0163111, IMG submission 109645) | Marine microbial communities from the Costa Rica Dome - CRUD Field 142mm St18 metaG | ecosystem: Environmental > Aquatic > Marine > Oceanic > Photic zone | place: Costa Rica: the Eastern... | reverse complement strand
TCACTAGAACTAGACATTATATATATGTAATAATATATATAAGTAATATTATATATAAGTAATATTATATGTATAATCATATATATAATGTCAGGTTCAATAAATCAGGTTGATAAATTACTCATTGAAGGTGGTGGTTTCCCTGCATTTTGGTATTCTTTTGGATATAGTAAACAGTTTATGAAAAAAATTACTCCACGTTTTATTGCGGGTTATAGTGCCGGTAGTTTGGTGGCTGTCCTAATGCTATTAACCGATGTTACAAATCACAATATAATGGATTTATTTTATGAAACATCTCGTTGTTGTAATATATCTTTGCTCGAACCACTGATTCGCAATACTATGGAAATAATCTTACCTAACAACATTCATAAAATTGCAAATGGAAAGTTGGGTATTGTGCTATCAGCCACAAATAATAATAATAAATGTAAAATGGTAATTCATTGGGAAAATAAAGCAGAATTAATAGACTGTCTGGTTGCTTCCTGCTATATACCATTTCTAATGAACGGGTGCAATACGTGTGATTCGCGGTATCAATGCCGTGACGCAATATTCAGTAGCGATTTAAAAGAGTTTACTAGCAACTTTGATTACATTATTAAACGAAATGCTACAAATGATGGAATATTACATTTTATTGAGAATGTTATTTCAGTCTCTCCATTGGAAGCCTTAGAACTTGTATGTCACGGAGAACTAGCCTGCGCATACGAAATAAATGTAGAAAATGAAGATGAGAAAAGTGTAGATTTAAGTGTTAGGACCGTGTAAATATGTAGGTTTTATCACAATTTATAAAAAATTGAAATCAAATGAACGTTTTAATGTTATGACAATTCAGCAATGACTACTGGCATGACCTTCAATAACAAGCTTTCGCTCTTCATTCCGCGCGTCGTCCCCGAGTGGGCTTCTCAAGAAATGATCACCGCCAAGTTCAAGACACTGGATATCGGTACCATCCAGCGTGTCGACTTTCTTGAAAAGGTCGGGTCAAACGGCGTCAAGTACTACCAAGCTTTCCTACACTTTGAAATGTGGGAGGACAATGCGGCCACGCGCAATATTCAAGAAAAAATCATTGATCCACAGCAAACGGCGAAGCTCGTATACGATGAGCCGTGGTATTGGATTCTCCTCAAGAACAACAATCCACTTACTCAAGAGGAAGTAGCTGTAAATGCGGCGCTTCAGGAGAGGATTCTCGCTCTCGAACAACAGGTTACCCAACTCAACAACAATATGATTTACTGGAATAACCTAACCTACACGTATCTTAACTGGCATAACTCGCAACTCGCACCGCTATGGTCACACGCCGTCAACACGGGTATGAACGAGGGCATTCCTGAGTGGATGAACAACCACGAGGGAGCACCAACGATGACGCAAATGGCCGAACAGTCTGCAATGATGGACAATGATGCGGATGCGAATTCCTCTTTGCCTTCACTCGTAAGTGTTAGCGATGATGAGGAGAGTTCGGTAACTCCCTCACTAGTAAGTGATAACGAGATTAGCGATGACGAGACGGTCATCCAGACACCCCCTCACGGAATTACGACAGGAACTCCTGTGACACCCGAGCATAACTATGTAGCAACTCACCACTTCCCATTTGATGATAGTGTCATTGTTGATCTAACCGACCGATTTGATGAGGACGACTAAGTGATGTAAAATAAAATTCAAAAATAAAAACAAAAAATAAAAAATAAAAAATAAAAAATAAATAGAAATTGTCCATAAGGACTTTTTCTTATGAGATAATTTTAGATAAATTACATATAAGTCTATTATATGTCATTAATTAATTCTACCACCATCAACAATGTTCAGATTCTATTGTCTACCAAGGAGAAGCGTGAAAAATATGGAGAGATTTTTACGCCATATTCTTTGATTGAGCGAATGTTTGAAATGCTAACACCCGAAGACTTTACGAATCCTAACTCGCGATGGTTGGATCCGGGTGCTGGAACTGGTTATTTTTCTATCTACTTATTTTGGAAGTTGGACGCTGGACTAGCGAAGACTATTCGGGATAGCGAGAAACGGCGCACGCACATCGTGCGAAATATGATATATATGGTAGAGCTACAGGAAGAAAATATTACAACACTACGAGCGCTCTTTGGTAATGATGCCAACATTATTTGCGCCGATTACTTAGCGGACGTCGCCTTCTTCGGTACGACATTTGACTACGTTATCGGAAATCCTCCTTATAATAAGAACGGTATCAAGAAGGTCCCTACAAATAGAACGAAAAATAAAAAATGCGATGGCACAACATTGTGGTTTGAGTTCGTGAAAAAATCGGTATCGCTCCTCAAGGAGGACGGAAAGCTGCTGATGATTGTTCCGTCGCTCTGGATGAAACCCGACAAGGCGGGTGCCTACGATTATATTACCCAACACAAAATCGTGAAGGTTAGCTGCTTGACTAATACCGAAACAAACCGTATTTTTGGCGGAACCGCCCAAACACCCACGTGTTTTTTTCTGATGAAAAAATCCCCCTCCGACGGCGCTTGCGAACTCTACGACAAGGACAAGAATGGTTTTGTGAATTACATCATTAATGAAAATTATCCGATTCCTGTATTCGGAGCAAGTGTCATCAATCGGTTTATGGGTGCCGTAAAAACATACGGTGCTCTTTCGGTAAAAAAAACGAATATGCCTGGTAAACACATAAATTTATCCGATACGAAAGACGATAAATTTAAATACGAAAATATTAAAACCGCACGATTAGACGGAGTAAAGCCGGTGCTCCACATCAACTACAGTGTAACCCCGCTTGCGTTTCATGACGTCACGAAGCTGGTGCTCCCTCATAAGATGTATGGGTTTCCATTTATGGACCTATCCGGTAACTATGGGATTTCTAATCGCGATAATTACGTAATTCACGAAAAAAACGATGAAGAATTGGGGATTATTGCGGAATTTCTCTCCACGAAGACCGCGCTGTATGTATACGAAGCCACGCGCTATCGTATGAAATACTTGGAAAAGTATGCGTTTATGTTCTTGCCCGACGTAACCAAGATTCCCGAACTGATAACTGAACGCCCTATTACCGATAAGACAATCGGAGTTTACTTTGGGTTTGATGAAGAAGAAAAAAAGAGCGTAGAGAGATTACACAATAAAACCTATGATTTTGCTTACTGATTATATAATATTAGACCCCAATTAAGATGAAATAGACCGAGTAATCCAGATACGAAATAGATGATTTGTTCGTGTCTCTCTACCTTGATTGTTTGGTTTCCGCGAGCTAAACTATATCCAAAATCTATTAGCAGGGCAAGTATGATACCGGCGGTACTGATACCTAGCAGTCTCTCGGTTCGCTTCTCAAGTAGCGGTATTTTAGGGTTCGCGTGGTCTTCATCTTCCACATAATGTAAATAGGCAACTGATACTAAATACGCTATTTTCAGAAAGAGTAGAATCATAATAAATACATAATAAGCGTGACTCATATAAAATAACTAGTTATAAAAGTTTATTCATTATAAATTATTATTTAAAATTATTAATAAAATTGAATAAAAATTATAACTAAATTTAAGGTTATTAAATGTATTTAATCGCCACCACGCGATTTAATACCATTACATGGAAGGAAAATAAACGTTGGCGGCGGATGAACCAATGGAACGGCTGTGTATATGGGACCCAAAAGAAAATCAGCGACAAGGTATTGGCGAACGCACCCGTCTTTGTAATTGAGATGCATAATGATCAAAACAGGGTAAAGGGGGTTGGATTCATCCAAAACAGGCTTCTTACCACCAAATGTAAAATTTATAGCGATTACAATTACAACTTTTATGTATACCGCAGCGCATATCGGGTGGACCGGAAAAGTATGACACGGGACGAAAAAATAATCATGCGTCTATTAGACAATTTATTATTTAAAAATGCCACTCATCTGAAAAGAGGACAAGGAATATTATCGGTCCCTAAATGGATTACCGATACGAAACATGTTGATTTTATAGAGAGATTTAAAAAAATGTTTGAATATAGATATAAAATCAAGTTTATCGGTGGATAATATTCAGTTTATAGATGGATTTTCTTTTTTCTATTTGCTAGTTTTTTTCATATTCGGCACGGGCCTTTTTAAGACTGCCTTTTTGACCATTTATATACCAGAAATCGTTTATCATTGGGGTTGTTCTATTGTATGTAATGCTAATTGTTTTGAATTGTTCGTTACAATAGTCGCGTAGGTTTCGCAGTTCATTCACTCTTGCTAACAAATACTTATGAAATTCGTCCCCAATCAGATTGCTATTTACAAGGTCACCGTAGGTCTCGATTCCAACCGTATGTATTAATTCGTAAATATGAAGCAACTCCATGTATTTTCGCCGCTCACAGTCGGATTTATATATCTTGGTTTCCAATAAGTCTTTGGTAATTTCTTCCATCAGATATTGAACACGCTCGGTTTCAAAGTCCTGCAGCTCCCGAATCTTGGTTCGCGTTTCCACCAGTGTTACGTTTGTAATGTGTTGAATAAATCTGTGTATTTCTATAATCTCTCTAACAAGAGTTTCGTGAATATAAACCGTTCTGCTCCTATTATTTACGGTTTCGGTTTTTTGAGGCAATTTGTGGAGAATTCGATTGGTTACGTGGTAATAAGGACATAGCCCTCCACATACAACATCGCCTGGGTTTCGTGCCACGGGGTTGTTGTTATTGTTATGATACTGGTAATAGTGTGGGTTGTGGACGACACCTTTATCTATTTTACCCGTTTTCCAACTGAAGGCGCTGTGACATTCGGTGCACCACATCTGATCGCAACCGTCTATCTTATAGATACGTGTTCCGCATTTGGGACAAGGTTTTGTCTCCTTTTTGATGAGTTCGGCCGATTTCACATTTTCTTCTTTACACGTATGTTCAACGTTTTTGTTGAATCCAATAATTTCGTTACATTTCGGACAGACATGTCGGTCACATAGACCACACTTATATTGCGTCGATAAGAAACCCCTACACTCCTCGTGTGGACACGCCATAATAAATTTTTTCTTGTCTTTTTCTTCATATTTACTATTTGTTCTTACTTCATATGCGTGTTGGTATATTTTATCTTGCTTTTGACGGAGCACAAGTCTTTTTTCGTTAATAGCGTTTAGTTTATTCTGGTATTCACTCTGACAACGGTTATATTCTTCGGTTATTTTATCAACCTCGGGTTTCATAGCCTGCGCCTCTCTGATAATTTCATCAGAGCGTTTGTAGCGTTCCACTATTACCATTGCTTCGGGAAGTTTGCTAATCTCTACTTCTAATAGCAAGTTGCTCCGGTGCTTGCGATAGTCGTTTGTTACAAAGCTTCGGTTTAGTTTTAGAACCATAAAATTCTGAGACCAGGCTTTCTTACAATTCATACACGACGGATCACTCGTCGTTTCTAGAAGATAGTGACGGACGCATTTTTTACATGCGGTAAACCGACAATCACCGTATTCGCAGGTTATAGATGAATGAGTTGTTCGGTTGTAATACTCGCAGCAAATAGGACATTCGGCAGCCATAGTTTATAGGAGGATTTATAAATAACTATTCGTATCAATTTTATGTATAAAGATAAAAGAAATACAAACTACTATATATGGAACAATCTTCATTGGACACAAATATAGACAATTATAGCGTATCGGATATTTTAGACCTATTGGAACTGGACGATTCGTCGTCGCAGGAGGAACGAACGAATCGCATCAATACTATCATTTCGGATATGCAACAGGCGAACAAAACCGAAATAGCTGGTTTTTTTATTAGGGCGAGAGCGAAACTTTTGGAAGACACGGACGAAGAATCTGAAGAGGAGGAATCAGAGGAATCAGAGGAATCCGGAGAGGAAGATATAGCGGACGAATCCAATGCGGGCGAAGGCGTTCCGAATACGGAAGAGACCGCCGTCACGGAGCCGACTATTTTGAGCGGGAAGGATAGATGGGAGCTTCCAGCGCCGTCGTGGTATCTGAATGCCGCCGCCACCCGAACGATTACGCAGGATATGAGTGTGGATACGCGGTTTCGCCCCAACTATTATACTACTTTGTCGACCAATTTTACGATAGATTTACCGGAACCCCAGAAAAAGGTCGTCAGTATGAGGATTTCGGCAATAGAAATGCCGATGACGTATTACTCTATATCTAACGGATTAGGAAACAATGCGATGTTGATTCTCAGTGACTCGTCTACTATTTACGATGGAACGACGAATAATAAGAGCGTTACGGATGCGGATATTACGTATTGCGACATTAACGGTAATTATGTGGAAAATTTTAATCCGGTTCGGTGTGCTTGGTTGGTCCACGTGAGCGACGGCAACTACGACACGATATCGTGGATGAACCCAGCATCGCGTGCCAAGGGCGAGACCGCAATCAACGAGGCCATTTCGTTGGCAAAACCGGGAGCGATTGACGAGATGGGCAAGTTTTGTAAATTTATGGTGGTGAACAAGAACCATTATTTGAATAGCAATTTTGAAGCAGCAGTCGATAATAGCGAAACGGAACGGCAAGACATTCGGTTCGCAATGAACAAGATTAATGGGAAATCGGTATTTAGTACACCGCAACCCAGAGATATAATATCGGGAGAATACGATAGTTACATTACGAGCGATACGAATCGTCGTCGGATTTCGACCATTCGGTTCAACGTGGACAGTGCGGGGAATTTAGACACAGATACAGATATTAAACTGCGGTTGGGATGGACGCTTGGGTTTCGCGCGGCCGAATATGTGATGGGACGAGAGACGCCGGTTACTACTAACACGCCGATTTCGGCCGTTTCAGAGGGTACCGGCTTCATAACAGGACCGCGTTACGCCTTCTTGTCTATTGAAGACTACCTGAATAACTCGCGCCCCTCCTTTATTGTCGCATACGGAAACTATACGAATTCGGATAACTTTATCACTCGTATCAATCTTGGGGGAGGTGGCTACCACAATCTATCTACGCGTGATGCGGGTCTAACAGGACACGCCAACCGAACACGCGAATACTACGGACCGGTTGACATCCAACGCCTTACGATTAAGCTCCAAGATGAATATGGTCGTATTATTGACATTAACAATATGGATTGGTCTTTCACAGTTACCTTTAAAAAACTATACAATTAAAAAGGTTGATTGTATTTGTATTATAGTATTTGTATTATAGTATTTGTATTATAGTATTTGTATTATAGTATTTGTAATATGATATTATTAAATAAATGATTTATAAAAAATAACCTACAAAATATATAAATGAACATTAGTAATTTGGATTCAAACAGTTTGAAAATTGGTTCCTATTCCGATGGAGACTTGTGTAATCTGTTCAAGATTCCTCCAAATTATACGATTCAGCAGTTAGAAGATGCCGCCAATAGTCTGCATCAAGTTGTATTTAATAGTTTAGGCATACATAACCAAAACGAAATTCTTATATTCATAAACGAATCAAAAACACGTTTAATGAATAAACTTCAGAATAATAATTCATTTCCCAACCCGAACCAGATTTCGTTCAATGCGAATACGCAAGGAAACTACCTTAACGGAGCGATGATTGGCAATAAGGTTCCACCGCGAATAAACAAGCGGGTTATCCTAATTGACAGTAAGTTTAGACCGGATATATTGACCGAAAGTGAAAAAGCGCCTGGGTTTAATGAGCGCGAATTCAATACTGATTTTACACTCGACCTCTCTGAACCGCTTACTGACGTCGTTTCAATGTCGCTTTCTACCGTCAATATTCCTACTACGTGGTACGCCTTTGACCATCATTTGGGTAACACGGGATTTAGTAATGCTTCCGATTTGACTAATAAGAACAATATAGCACACATTCAGCCTGGAAACTACGATGTATCGGGACTTACACGCGAGATTAAACGAGTGGATCCTAATGTTTTTAATTTTTCGTATAATACCGATACTCAATTGGTGAGTATTATTAACGGTAGTGATAATCGTAACTTTGTATATTATAGTGAAAATGGTGAGCTAGACTCTTCGTTCTCCTGTGTTGGTGGTCAGCAAATAAATCAGAATCTAGGTTGGAACCTCGGCTTTAGACGCTATACGAATGCTTCGGGTATATCAGACGTGTCTATGGCTGCCAACGAGACTCACGTTGCGGACGCACCGGCCGATACATACGGACCGCACTATTTCCTTCTTGAATTGACCGATTTTAACCAGACGCAGATAAATAGCGGTATTGTCAGTGTGGCGGATCGTTCGTCTAAGGTTATGGCGATAAATAAACGGGCCATACAGGGCACTAACCACCAGAAACTTACCAAGGCGCAGCTCTACACCCAAGACGCCTTGACGAAGAACAATAACGGTGATTCCAATCTATCCAATAATCGTGTCTATGGTCCTGCGTCTAAGGATGTTTTAGGAATGATTCCTCTTGTCGGAATTACCAAATTGCGTCCGGAACCTCTAATTGAAGATTTCACCGACATTAATGTGCCGCGAACCTATTCGGGACCGGTCAAAATAGATAAATTACGGATTCGTCTTCTTGACGATAAGGGGAACCTGGTGAACCTCCATGATAACGACTGGTCCTTTACGCTCATCGTAGAACAGCTACATTAAATATGTTTTTTATTAGTATTATATGCCTACTAATAAAAAAAAAGTTAAAAAATCTCAGAACAATGCTATGAACGAGGATGCTATGAACGAGGATGCTATGAACGTTGCAAGGCATGAAAATAAAAAAACCCCTAATCACTCTGTCTACAAAACCAAAGAGGAGCGTCAGGAACAGGTGAAGACAATCGTAGCGGAGATTTCGGGGTTAGGACTATCGATACAATATGCGCCAGTAAAAGAGCTATACGCCTGTCTTCGTCGCTACATTGAAGACGATGTTCCAGTTAAAATAAGCATTCCCTTTCCTGAAGCCGACCGCACCATTGTGGGCGAGCTGAAGGTGGGCAAACGAGAGGAGTGTGTGGTGTGTTTACAGAAGGGTTGTTAGCCTACTTGAGACCGCAAAGCGAGGCACCAAAGAATCCAGCGGCTACCATACCGAGAAGAAGTCCCGAGTGGTATCTCACCTGCATCGTGCGATATATCTTTTGCCACGCTAGACGCTGCTCCTCTTCGGTTAAATGGGTCACCATAAGGTCGCTCTTGGGAGAAAGTATGTAATAAAAGTAATTGGTGATGAAGGTGACGCCTACCGCAAGTCCGATGTTTCCAGTTCGTCCCAACTTTGACTTCTTCGTGAAGTATTTGGTGGCGAGGATGAGGAGAACAGAGAGAAGAAGACCGTAAACATACCCTTTCAGATAAATATCACGTCTTTCCGCTACAATCGTCTCGTATTTGGTTTTAAGTTCGGGGGTTAAGGTCTCGTAGAAGGCCTTTTTGTGCTCCGCCTTGTCCGCATTGAACGAAACGTAGACATTCGCAACTAAAAAAACTATACCAGTAATACACAAGATTTTACAGTTCATTATTATACTATATTATTATAAAATAGTTTCCCTCTCCTATTCATTATCTTGTTATTTATTTTATTAGTATTCATTCAATAGCAACTCGCATTTTTTATAAATGTAGTGCTTTAATAGTTTCTTTGGTTCGTAGAGTGTGATTGGAAACATGCGACTTCCGTTGATTCCGACGTATTCTTTTTTACAGGCCTCCAATATTTCGCACAATTGTTCATTATAGACATAGGTGTCCTCCAGTTCCGAGTTGAACCACTCGATCACAAAGTAATAGCAGCAATACAATTTGACATTTGAATTGATCCATCCCTCTTTATAACGCTCGTCTAACTCATAGTCTTTCCAAATCGTATTTGCATCGCTGGTTTGTTGTTTGATAACGGACGAAATTTTGTCATTTAGGTACGGAAGTTTCTCTATTGATGTCATTGTGGCTTGGTTTCCTTTAAATTAACGGAGATAATCATTTCAATTTTTAGTAAATGATTTGATTAACATATTGAGGGAGGATGAGGTCGGGAACTAGGGAGTTGCGTGTTTGCTCGTCTACGCACCATTTGATGGTAAGGGGTATTTCGCTCGCAAGTGGCGCCTTAGAGGTCCACCGCTCTTTTCGACAAAGTGTAAAGAGTTTCTTAATTCGGTTTCTGATACCACCTGCGTTTCTTGGAGGGACGTGTTTTAAGGCCCATTCAAACTGAAGTGCTTCTATTTTATTTCGAAATCCAGTGACCAAACAGACGTGCTTCCAGCCGTCGCCTTTGCTCGTTGTGTATTTAGCTCCGCCACATATCTCTCCGTTGTGTTGACGGAGCCGCCGCGTGGGGTCTGGAGAGACACCCGCGTAGGTGAACTGTCGATTTGATATAATGTATAAAATCCATGGTGCCTCCATAACTATTATCAACTATAAATATTTAATAATTAATTTAAGTATATATATACTAAATATGTATGTCTTACACTCCGCAACTTTTTTCTATTAATGACGATATTAACTGGAAGCAATATTTAGATAAATATGGATTCGTCGTAATTAACAATGTTCTTGATGAGGAAACATATACGGATTTGTTTGCGCAGTTCTATCTTAATTGGTCTAATGTGGCTACAAATTTTGATTTTCACGACAAGACAACATGGAAACCCGAAAACTGTCCTATGATGTGGGATATTGGTATGATTACCGGGTATGGATTAGCGCATGCGCGGTTCCAATGGGAGCTCCGCACAAATCCGAACGTTCTAGAAATTTGGAAGCGACTCCATGGCACCGATGATTTAGTGGTGAGCTTTGACGGGTTTTCGGTGTTTCTCACGCCCGAACAGAAAACGAGTATGTGGCTTCATATCGACCAAAATCCGAAAGATCCGTTATATTCTATCCAGGGTGCTTACAATTTTATGCCGGTAGGCGAGGAGGACGCCGGATTCGTAGTGGTTCCTGGTTCACACAAGACCTTTTTTGTGGACGTTGACGAAAAGCAAAAGTTTATTCCTGTGAACCCATACGATATTCACGTTGACTATGCGGTGAAGTTGCTCATCCCGAGAAATTGTTTTGTTCTGTGGAATTCAAAGACACTTCACGCAAATTCTGGAATGTCGGCGTCCAAGACACCAGAGCTGAATCGCGTAACCTCATATATATGCTATTTTCCAAAAGAACAGCGTCCTGGAAATATGTTGATGCGTCGTGTTAATGGATATCATCGGGCGGTGAATTGCGGTCATTACGCAATTGACTACAATGTTAAACAGAAACCATATGGGAGTATTGAAGAACTTGAAGCACAAGGGTTTAATCTAACTAAACCTATTTACGACCAGGAAGGTAATATTCCAAGCGATATATATGACCTTATTTGAGTAATATATTGTAAGTTATAAGAGAATATAATATTATAAAGATATAATTATATCTATAATAGATGAAATTATATGGTATGCTATATTCATTATTATTTACAAGTCTATATACTGACGCGAGTAATCATTGTAATATAAACCTTAGTGGATTTTTAAAACATAGTAGGGTTTTTAAACAGAGTGGTTTCATATTTAATAAGCAAGACAGGTTAAGAGTTCAGTTGTCAAAGTTTGATAATTTCAAACCCGTTGGAAAAGATGAGTGTTGTAAAATAATAAATAAATGGAAGCTTGAGAATATGGAAGACCGCGATTATAGACATATGCTAGATGTAGGTATGAGACAGATATGTGATTATAATATATTTCCTGTTTATATTCATATACCCAAGGCTGAATATATAGTTATCAATCTTGTTACAGAAAAAAATGTAAATATTATCAACATTATAGATAGAAAAAATAATACAAATTATATAGACAAGGTTATTTTAAAATACCACGTATTTTTAGTGCAATACAATTACAATCCAAACTATTACGAACTGAAAAGTCATAATATGAAACATTTTTTGAATATTTTCTTTTTGAATTTTCTTAGCGACCAAGAAAATAAGCTAATCTATTTTAAAAAAAACGATTATATCAGGTTTCTGGAAGAAGATACAAAGAAACGTGGTGGGAATACTTCGTAAGTTATCCAGTCTACACGAATCCGAATTACATATAATTCCTATTTTAGCGTGCGATATAATATTAACTTGTTATGATGCGTACGTATTTGAAGGTAACATATTTCCTACCAAGACCGATTCTAAAAATAATGAACTTCACGATATATTTAAACGAGATTTAGTTAAACAATTCGTAGTCGTATAATCGTCGACCATTTTTTGTTAAATCTCCTATAATAGGAAATCTACATGTTAAAAAACTTAAACTGTCCCATATATTCGATTTAGGATTAAGTTTTTTATTATAATTCGAATAATCCTCTGTAAACTCATCGTCTATATGATGTATTTTCATCTGTACACGTTTAGTATTAACATTATCCGATCCTTTGTGAATTGTATCAGAATTAAATAATATTGCGTCACCTGGTTCACATTTTATGGTACTCATTGGATTTATTATATAAACAGGTAAATTATGTTTATGACTACCTTCTATTACATCTAAACATGCTTTAGATGGTTCTAAGTAAAATATTATCGTATACGAAGGGTTTTTCAAGTTTTTATTAAAAAATTGTCCATTTTCATCCCTATGACACGTTGAAATTTTCGACTTTTCTATAGTGTATATATAGTCTTGAAATTCATATTTATTTCCCAATAATTCTTTTATCTTACTATTTATGTTAAGATTAGAACGAATATATTTTTTTATACTTTCATAATCTCCGTCGTTTATCATTCTTAACATTATGTTACGATCCATTTCATCTAATATTTTAAATCTTACATAACTTTTATTTTTACGCGCAAACGATTTGCTTATATAATAAATTATGAATAATATAAGTAATATAAGTAATATAATGACTATATTTTTCATTATACATATAACAAATATTTATTTATAATATCAATTGTTATTAGAAAAAATTGTCAGTTCTGTACATATTAACCTCAAAAGAGCGTAATGACTTGTTGCTTATATGAAAAAATACAATTTGTTTTCAATTCTTTTTTCTTGTTTTACAATTGCTGTTTTTACACATTGTTTTTGTTCGGGTTTTACGTCTACAAGAACGTATTTTATTATTAATTAAACTCATATGTGTTTTGCTAATACTATTTGTTATAGAAAACGATAATATCTCTTCTATCTGATTGTTGGAGATATTCCCCTCACCATTTTGTTTTTGTTCTGTTATAGACTTTATATCTTCACTATTTAAATTATAATATTTTGCTAGGGTATCATCGTTTATTTCAAATTTAAAATTGGTAACATCCGGAAATACATCAAATGTTCGTGTGCTTAGAAATTTTTGAGCTGTCTTTAATGAATTAATTATAGTCAATGCTAAATCTGTTATAAAAAAGACTGTATTTTTTTAATTTATCAATACTATTTACAAAATGATACAGAAAAATATTCTGTATCATTAAATATGATTAAAAAAATCATTTATTTATTATTGTTTGGTGGAATTAATATTTCTGATAGCAGTCAGTTAAAATCGTGTCGATACAGCGGTGTAACTACACAGTATTATAATATGCTAATGCTATTCACCAAAGCTCCTCCGCACGATAAAAAAAATAAATCAAATTTAAGAAGATTACGTAATGGTACGAGGAAAAAGAGATACACAAATAGTTCAAATATTAATCGCAATTTAAATTATTTTATATTAAATTGAATTGAATTGAAAAAATATTCACTTTAATATATTTATAAAATGGCGTATAATAAATACTCTGCTAAGGAAATTAATGATTTGAATACAACTAGAGTATGGAGACAAACACCTATTACGATTAAGGATGAGACAAATAGTAATAAAACGAAGTATATTTTACACGCAACTGGCGAGTGTGATTTAAATGGACGAACATATATTGCGCTTCCCGCCAGTGTAAATATTAACAATCCGGATATAAAAAAAAAATACAATATTATGTAGTTATGTTTATGTAGTTGTCTTCATATAGTTGTCTTCATATAGTTGTGATGTTTGGTTATAGGAGGTTATGTTATTGTAACATTGGTAAATTATTTTTTGTCAACGTATTATATTTAATACCTAATTCACGAAGTGAAATTTTGTTGGTTGAATGTAGGTAGTCTTCATACCAGGATACTGGCGTATATTCTTCGTAGTTTTGTAACATTTCTTCTCCTGCTTGTACGTCGCGTGTCGCGTAAGTCAGTTTTTTACCGGTCCGAATGCGAAAAGAAATGTTATTGGTGGAAGAATGATTGGTGAAAAACGGGGCTTTGTTTACGTATATATGGTCTGTCTCAATGTCGGAATCTTTGCACCGACTGTGTGCAAAATTCATGACCAAATCGTTATTTTCATTTTGAATATCTTCTATGTTTTTGTAGACTTTTAAATCAAAATTTACGTCTTGAACGCGTATTATATCTCCAGATTTACAGGCCTGTGAAAAGAAACGACCTCTACCCGCACCGGGAATGGAGGATTGCTTGACTTCGCTTTTTATCAAAAAACCGTCTTTGTCCATATGCTATGTAAAGACATTTTGATTTTATATCATTTATGTGATAATGTTCCTTTTATATTCGCATCATTGTGATTGGTCCGATAAACGTTGCCAAAAAACTGGCTACTGATATGAATGACTCGGAGTGGTCTAACAATTTAATCGGATTGAGGGGCGAGTCTTTTGGATTATCAATGGGTAGTTTGCGTTCGCTTATATTTTCTGATATTTTGTCTATTTCTTTTGAAACGTCCAGGTCTTTCAATACGTTGAGCTCTTTGATCATTACATAGAAGAATGTGATACCAGCTACAATTGGAAGATATGCGTATTTAACCTTGTGATCGATTATATTGTCGTAATCTTTCATGTATATTTCAGTGATAAGTATTAGACCAGCTAAACCGATAAAGAACATTTGCATTATGAGAAGAAGGTAGTTGTCTTTTAGTTTTCCATAAGCGCCGTATTTGAGAATATTGGTGGTTTCCGATATTTTTGAGCACATTTCTCCCTTGTTAAGCCAAAACAAGAGATAAATTGTAAAAATAGTAAACATAATATAGTATGAATTTACCGAATCTTTGTTAAAAAAGTTATTTTCCGTGTTAATATTGTAGTAGGCCATACAGGATACGATTGCCTGTAAGTATATTACTACCACGATGAGCGTGGAGAATATGTGATTCGTAGTATTACAGGTAGGATTTTTTCTCAAGATCAAATCAAACAGCTGAATCATACTGAATCCAAGCGTTATAATGCCAAAAATAATATCATTGTTTTTTTTCCCATTGTAAAGTAAATAGACTGATGATAATATACCCACTACAAATGCTATTAGGGATGTAGTTGAACTTAAATACATATAATATTATATAATATTAAATTTATTTAATTAAAATGTTTAATTAATATGTTTAATTAAAATGCTAATTCACATCCTAATCCCTTTTTGTTCCTGTTTTGTTTTTTGTCATTGTCGTCTGTAGCGTCATTATTATGCGCCTTTTGTTTCTTATCATAAATCCATATATTTAATAGACCATCTACGTATACCTGTTCGTTGAATTCCTTCAGTTCATCGCGACAATTCTTAATGTAATCATTTAGATGTTTGTGGGATTTTAAAAGGTCATTGTTGGGATAATATTCGGGAGGAATGTCCACAATTACCACACGCTCTTCGGCTAAATCAATGGCGGCCTGAATGGTGTCTTTGCGTACAATTCGTGGAAGTTCGTTTAGGTAAAACATACAAGTTACTACATCATATTTTTCGTCGTTTAAAGTCTTGGGTTTCAAGGAGTGACGGAATCTCTTTTCTGGAAAGAGTTTTTTTGCTTTTTTAATTGATTTTTTGCTCCTATCCACCCCGAGACATCCTGGAGAGTCAGATGTTGAATATCCTAGACCACAACCAATATCCAAAATTCGCTTATTATGACCTTGCGCCTCTATGATGAGACTGCGCACTTTTGTGCTGTCGGTGCTTGCTGGGAGAAATGGATAGTTGGTTGGATTCCAAGAAAAAACGGTGTTTACGAACGTCAATAGGAGAAGTAACTTCATCACTTACACTGATTCATTGGTTTGTCTTTATACTTGTTTAGCTTATTCATTCGGGAATTTGCCTCGGTTTACTGTGCTATTTTTCACTCCATTGAGAGGACATAGCAGAGGTTGGATTTTCTCTTCACACGATGGAATGGTGAGAAATCTATGGCATATAGTGCAATAAGGCGGGGGAATTTCTACCATTTCCACATAGGAACTGCTGTATGGTTTATTTTTAAAGTAGGTCTCAATTGGAATGGGAATTGAGGACATGAATGTAAGCTTCGCCAACGATGGGCGAACCACATGAATATTAAGAGCGCTGCGAATGGCGGACATCTTTAATGGAACCAATTAAAGTATCTTTAACTTTTCAATTTTTTATAATACTAAGTGTGAATTACATTATTCGATGAAAGAATGATTTTCATTAGATATCAAGGTTAAATATGATTTAAATGTATGTTCATAGATAGAAAATATACCTATGGATACCGAAAATCACTCAGTGAACACTACCGAAAATAATATGTTACTATTTTTTTCTGATATTGATGTTTCCGATCTAATACACGTATCCGAAAATACGAATATAGGACTGTTGATTGCGCAGATATATGCCGTTTGTTGTTTTAGTGCGATTTTGGGTATGCTGGCATATATGACGTGCTGCGTTCCTAATCCCGAAGATGTTGAGCGCCGACGGAAAAAGAAGGAGATTTTGGACTATAACAAGAGTTTTACTGCCGAATTGGAGGAGCTGGACGAGCGCGAGCTTTCGGTGGAGGAACTGAAGGCGTTGGTGGGTAAGCTCGTCGAGGACGAAACGCCCTATGGGAAGATTATCATGACCTACAACCACGAGTATGAGTCCTACTGGTACTATTCGGATAATAAGAATATTCCCTATATGACGCTGGACGTGTTAGCGCGTCAGTTCGCCGTGAAATACGATTGTAAGGCCATTTGCGTGAACTACAAGGAGGAGTGGGAAAAGAGCAAAGCGGCAGCGCTCTCACAAAAGGAGCAAGACGAAAAAGACGAAAAAGAGAAAAAGGAGAAAAAGGAGAATGATACGGGTAAGCGCGATGTATTTGCGAATTTCAAGTCGTATAATACCAACCAGAAGAGGACGGACTCTATTAAGCGACGGCGATATCGGATTATGACCGACCGGTCGAATCGCTTCAGTCACAAAGGAATGCTTAAAGATTATAAGAAGTTAGACGAACCTAAAGAAAAACAATCAGGTAAAAATAACATTTCCTTTTCGGAGTTTAAGGCGAAGTTAAATTGAATAAATGGTGTTTAGTCATAAATAAAAGCTGTGTTTTTATATATATTAATGAGTTCTAATTATAATAATTTAATGGATATGAACGCTCCCGGTTCTGGTAATACGGGTTCTGGTAATGCGGGTTCTGGTAATGCGGGTTCTGGTAATGCGGGTTCTAGTAATACGGGTTCTAATGATAATCTTATTATTTCAGCTAATAAACTGAAAGAAATATTAAACAATATTACAGACACTGCAAACAGCAATAAAAATCAGCTTTCAAGCATAATATACACCATTATGGACGCTCTCAATTATAGTATTGTTGGGGGACTACAGGGATTGAAGGTTGAATTGGAAAATATTTTGAAGGACCAGAAGGAGAAAGGTCAGGAAGAATCAAATGAAGGAATGGAATTTATTGGTGAGGCGGCTAATTTTATTTCATTTTTTTTAGAATATGTTAGGATAAACAAGGGATTAAAATTGAGCGACAAGAAATCTCCGGGAGAGGCACCGTCTAATCCAGCAAATAATACAGAGAATCAAAAAAGAATAGAATATCTCAATAATGCTTTTAAACATTTAGCTTTTACATACGGTCAGCTTTCAGGAAGAACGATTTATTACATATCAAAATTGTTGCGTTCGGGTGGTGTAAAGAGCGTCGGATTTTTTGATCCGATATCATTTGGTTCTATGGGAAATTCCATAGTAAGAATGACGCCGGTAGGTTCAATGATTGGAAAGGTGTTTGATTCAATCAGTGATTTCTGTAGTGCATTAGTTGATGCGAGCAAATCCAGTTTTCAATCGTTGGAAGAAGAGCGGAAATTAGCGGGCGAGTATATGGAATACATAAATACGGAACTCAGTGCAGAACTTGCACAAAAAAAATACTCAGGAGGAGCTACGGGTCTGGGGGATGCGGTTGAAACTAGGAATTTTGATAAATTACATCGTGGAAAAAAAACAAAAAATTACGATGTGATTGGTGATTTTGATAACAGAATAAACGCCTTGATAAATAAAAAGGGGTCACATTCTAATTACGGTGTTCACAAATTAACCGAAAAAGATATTTTGAGTAGGATAGACCAGATTGAAGAGGCATTGGTTGAATTCAATCATGTATCAAACTTGATTAAACTATTTGAGAAAATTTTACAAAACAACGTTAGTGATAGTATTTACGTTAAAAAGGAGAGTGGAACTGATAAAGACACTGAAATTTTGCCTCTTCTTACGAATCCGGAGGTTCAACTTATTCGGAGGACCGATGACATTAGGAAGATGCTTGATAGATTAATTATGAATTTTAATGCGTTTGAAATTGATTCTAGTACCAATATTCCTAGCAGTATAAAAGAGAGTAATTTTGAATTATATAAAATTGTTAAAGATTTTATTGAGAAAAATGTGAAGGATTATGGCGAATTGGTTGGTCTCGAAAAATTTGAAAATTTAGCTAGTAGAATCGGATTAGAAGCCGATGCTATTACTAAACTAATGGAAGAAGATGAGGAAGAAGATGATGACGAGGATGAGAAAAAAGTTCAAAATGCCACGAAAATGATAGAAAATACCATGAAACAGCTAGGTAATACCATTGATAAGTTGGATAAAATTACAAAGGATGAGGAGGATCGTATTTTGAAATTAAAACGGGCTTCTACTATTAGTGCGACACAGACACCATACACGTATTTAAATAATGAACATAAAGCGATGAAAGAGAAATTATCCTCATTGAATAAAAGTAAATTTGATGATATCAAGATGAGTGTTGGTATGAGTGGATATAAGAAATACAAGTCGTTTTTTTTACAATTCAAGAGAGACATGCAGAGAGAAATAAAATCTGCTATAAAACTATTAAATAATTCCGATACGGGTGGAATAGTGGATGATCAGAAAAAAAATGATTTATTGATAATAGCGTTAAAAAAAATTACAACCTTTATTAAGGTTAGAGAATTTGGGACAATTAATAATTTAGGTGGAAAGGTAAAGGGAAAAATGCTTAAAAAATATGCTGACTATAAAGAAAAACAAAAGAAAGAAAAAGAGACTATGAGTGGTGGAAGATTGCGTGCCAATTCCACTATACGTCGGCGTATTAAGAAGGCTACGGTGCGTATTCAGCAAACATTGGATAAGTTTAATAACACCCGACGTATAAAAGGGGGGAAAAAATATCGCAAATCGCGTAAAGTTTATTCAGTGTAGTTTACTAATTTATTAATATGAATTTAACTTTGAATGTAAGTTTAATTCATATAATGATAGATTGACTTATTATCGGCGTTTTTTGGTGGCGGCGCGGCGTTTCTTGGTAGTGCGGCGGCGTTTTTTGGTTTTGAGTGGAGGGGGGCAGAACTTGGTCTCGGCGTCTTTGATGTTGTAGATGCCTTTGGTGATGATTTTACCGGCCTTGATGCCGCGGACGCTGTTGCCTATGGCGTCGAGTGGCGGCGATACGATGGCGAGACCGCCGATTCCCTTTAAGATGATGATGATGCCGCCTGCGACACCGCTCTTGGCTGCGACGTATCCGACCTCGGCGGCCCATGTTCCCGAATACTCGTAGAGACCGGACCGATGCATCGCGCGGATTACGTAGTTGGCGGTTTCTTTGGAGATTATCTTCTTGTTGTTGTGGGGGTGGTAGCCGCCTTTGGCAAAGACGCAGGCCATCGTGGCGAGGTCGCGCGCCGAAACGGTCTTGGAGCACTGCTGGGTGTAGACGTCCACGGTGTCGTTGACCTCACCATAGAAACGCTTGTGAGACTCCAGTAGGTAGGCGAGGGCCATGTTTTTGGAATTCGTTTCGCTTTCCGACTTGTAGACGGCGTGGTTGAATCCGAGCTTCTTTCCGGCGAATTGGTCCAAATTACCGAGGACGCGAGCCTTAAATTTGGATTTATCCTTCATATAGAGGAGACTCGTCGTCGCCATCGCGCCCTGGTTCACGAACGGATTGATGGTGTGCGTCGGTGAAAGATCGGCGGCGACGGCGCTGTTGAACGGGAGCCAGCTACCGCTGTGACCGATTTTTTTGCTTACGACCTTGCTGCCTAGGTCGTCTACCGCGCGCGCCAATGTAAATAGCTTGCTGATGGACTCGATGGGAACAGGAGTGGTGGATTTGCCCGCGTCGTAAACCTTTCCGCTACACGAAACAAAAGAAATACCAAATAGTTTGGGGTCGGCCTTTGCCAGCTCGGGGATGTAGGACGCGTTTTTGCCGCCACCTGTATTTTTTAATTTATTGAATGTTTTATCAATTAGACGTTGAATATCTTCGTCTTTCATTTATATTTATAGAGAGATTTTTCTTTTAATTGGCTATTCGTTCTCGGGGTTCGATGTGCGTTTGGATAACCATTCTAAATAGCCGATACTCTTCTCAATGCTGAAGGACGACTCCAGATGTTCCACGGCAATATTCAGCACGAGGAGCTCTTGTTCGGTCATGGTGCGCTTGTATTCTTCAATGAGGTCCTCGGTGGCGGTGGCAGGGTCAGCAGTGGGCTTCTTGGTGTGTTTGCTCATTGTAATGATATAGTAATATTGTATTAAATTAGTATTTTCAATTTTATTATTTATAATTGTGAGTTTTATTTATAATTGTAGGTTTTCTCTCGGCGGGTCGTGATTTACTTTGTTACTACATACATTATTTGCTTTTCACTCTTTATTGGATTCCTTAACGTCAGTTCGGTTAGGGACGTGTTGATGGTGTAGCCGTGGGTCGTGAGGAATGTGAGGAAAATGCCTTGGTCCTCTACGGATAGGAAGTCGCCGCGATGGGATGGCGAGGGGTGGTAGAGTGCATAGACGCACCGCTCGATTGGACAACACGGCGTCGATTCTTTAAATTCGGAGAGCTTGTTATTTTGGATGCGCCGGGTAATGGTGGCCAACGTGCCGGTTGGCATGCGGTCGACGGTGAGGATCCGTTTGTAGC
>Ga0163111_10000610_pt1 | contig 21456 bp, 15 predicted proteins | sample CRUFie1St18metaG_FD_109645 | JGI IMG/M metagenome (GOLD analysis project Ga0163111, IMG submission 109645) | Marine microbial communities from the Costa Rica Dome - CRUD Field 142mm St18 metaG | ecosystem: Environmental > Aquatic > Marine > Oceanic > Photic zone | place: Costa Rica: the Eastern... | reverse complement strand
GAACCTGAACCCGAGCCAGGTTATTATAGTTTAGAATCAAAAACAAATATGATAATAGGGGAAGATTTAGCGTATATTTTAGAGAATGATTATAAAAATGACCCAGATAATAGTGTAACTGAAACAATAATTAAAAAATCAATAAGTTCATTACATAATGATTCACCAATAGAACAAATAGCAATACACAATATTGATTTTGAATTAGATAAACCAACATTAAATATATTAACGGAAGATATAAGTTTGATAACATATTTAGGACCACTTAAATTTGATGGAACAAATAGAACAAGTAAAATATACAAAAAAAATACAATTAATTTAAATCTAACAAAAAATGATTATTTCAAAAAAATTAAACTTGGAACAAGAATAGAGGATGTAAATGGTTCAAATAATTTTGAAGATGTATCTAATTTGGTATATGAAAGTCAGATTGATTATGCAGCTATTTATATGCATTACAAATATTTCAAAAATTATAAATTTAATTCAGTAGATTATATAGATATTTTTGCTATAGATCCATCAAAAAATGAAAATGATTCTTATATAACAATAGGCGATTTAAGTTATAATACAGATAGTACAATAAATATAAAAGTAAATAATTTAGATGTATCAAGAAATAATGTCAACTCGAAATATGATTTACAAGATAATTTTTATGGATTCTATAGCAATAATAATACTATGAGAACCAATATAGATAGTAGTTATCAATCTATTTTAATAAATTGGACAGATATATGTTATAATGATAAACCAATATCTTGGGAAACATCTGGTAATATATATGATATAAGTAAAAATGTAAATACTGAAGTTTTAAGATTGATATTAGATGAACAAGCACAAGGTAAAATTAAAATAGGTTATTTTGTTGATGATCCAGATGAATATATGATAAGAGAATGGGAATTATCAATTGAAAATGGTGTAATAAAAGTTCCAACTGTAAGTAATTTAATATCAAATAAAGTTCATTTATTAAAAGAAACATATAATGAAAATTACATGTACACATATAATAGTAACAATAATATAGAATTATATGAAGGTGATTATAGTAGTTTAAGTTTGAATACATTTATTAATAATAATTTGAATGTTAAATTGTTTTCAAATGTATATACTCAATTAACAGAAGATACAGGTGTAAATGTTGTAATTGATTATAGTGTTCACGCTGAAACATCAGATGATATAACAAATTTATTAATGACTGATATGAGCTCAAATAAATTAATAGAAACATTTAAAACTGAATTAAGTAACAATTTAGTAAACATAAGTGATAATTTAAAGACAAAAATAACAGATGGTTCTATAATATTGAATACAGTTACAACTGATTTTGGTCAAGTAAATCTTAAAGATGAACCAAATAATTTAACATTACTAACAGAATTTAAAAATAATAATACATATGTATATTATAATTTTGCAGGAAATCCAATAGATGGTTTTGATGTTACTGAAAAATACAATGATGCATCAGATAATAATCCATATTTCAATACAATTAATTTGAATTTCGATTTATCATTAAATCCAGATGATATAACAATAGATGCTTCATTAAGTGATATGTCATATATAACAATAAGTAACAATTTAGTATTGTTAGGTGGTATTACAAATATGAAAAAATTACATGTTGGTGAAAACAAATTAATATGTACAATAAGCAATGAATATTATTCATTAGTAGAAGATAATAAAACAAGTGTAGATGTTTTCAAAGAAAATGATGTATTAAAAGGTTCACATACATTCAGAATAGATTCTGACATATTACCTGCGTCATATTTCATTAAACAACATACATTAGGTATTGAAAATTCAAATAATGTATATAATGGTATAGTATCAGATGGATATATTACTAATGCTAATGGTTATGAATATGATTTTAAGAAAGCATTTAGATCAAAATTATTTGATGTATCAAATATAGATTTAATAAAAACTATAAATACTGATCTATCATTTGGTAATTTTGAATTAATAAATGAATCAAAAGACAAAGATAAAATTAGTTATATAGAATTTGAAGATGGTTATGATATATTTAGAGATAATAGTATGAATAAAAATGTTTTCAAAAAAATAATATTACACAACAATAAGTTGTACAATGAGTCAAAATATATTAACGGTGTAACACCATTAACAACATTATTAGCTGAAACATTTATAAATCTATGTGAAGTAGAAATGTCTAATTCTAGTGATATTAAAGATGTAAATGATTTGTGTTTGAATTCATTATTTGAAGATGCTAAATTGAAAGTTAAAGATATGTTTGAAGAAAATAATGAAGAAATAGATATTGAATTAATAGATAAAGATCCATATAGTACAATATATGATTTAAGTGGTTCTGATGATTTAACATCTCAAGAAAAAGAACAAAAAATAAGAAAATGTAGAAAATTATTAGATATTAATATGGTTATAAATAATGTATTGAATGATGCTGTTGTATATGATCAATCTGGTAATGATAATTATGATATAATAAAAGATAAAAAATATAGAAAAGAGTATTCAAAACGACTTATGAGAAAAGTTGCGCAAGATCATATGAGATACAATGGTCGTAAATTTAGTGAATCAATAAATCAAAATGCTGAAAATACTAATACACCTATTTTAATTGAAATACAAAAACAAGCCTCTCAAGTAGCAGAAATCGATTATGAAAGAGATATATCAGGACATCGTAAATTTGGTAATGAATATTTCAAAGGATTAGCAGAAATGCATAAAGACTTTGTAAATGATTTAAGCAATGATAATATTGATACTTATATTGAAAAACAGAATAATTTAGAAAAAATAAAGAAAAAATTTGAATCAACTGCACAAATAACACCACAATTTGAAAATATGACAAAAGAAGATATTATGCAACTATTCAAAATTGAAAGAGAACAACATTTTGTAAATAAAAACGAAATGATATTAAGACCAATGCCTGTATATGATGATATGCCTGCTGAATATGATGGACCAACAATAATGCCTATAAGAAACAAACAAGGTAAATTCGATATTTTACATAGATTCAAAAATACTAATAAAAAATTCAGAAAATATTAATAAAATATTGAAATACTATAATCAAATTTAAAGACATATATTTAATAATATTAAATATATGTCTGTTAACAAAATAATAAGTACTGTTAATTCTATAAGTTCTGATTCTACAGTGATACCTGATATAAATAACTGTGTAACTATTGATACTAGTAATAATAGATTAGGTATTAATACATTAAATCCAAAATGTGCTATTGATGTATCAAATACTATTGATATATTAGACAAAAATAATCCAATAAATTATGATGATATTTCTGCCAATACTAGAATAAGTAGTTTAGAATTAGAAGGTTATTTATTAAGATTAGAACCTATTCCTGGTAATATAAAACTAAATGATATAAGTAATCATTTACTTGGTTGTGTATTTGCTAGAAAACAAGAAAATGGTAATGGTCATTTTATTCATAATTTATATTATGCGACAATGGATGTAAATAATACTAATATTGAAGCTACATCAATACTTAATGGCGCGGTGATGGCTGCCGGGTTCTGGAGTCAAACCTTTCAAATTTAAATTTAAGATTAATATTAACAAATTATTATATAATATATTAACAAATTATTATATAATATTAATATAATAAATATAATAAATATATATGGCATTTACAAGATTATATGATGATCCAGCTAGACTTCAAAAATATATAGATCAAGCAACTGATGTTGGAAAACATATTTTAGGAGAACCTAGTAATGGAAAAGATATATTATTTTTTAATGATCCATTTATGAGAATGCAAAATTGGGGTGGTAATTTATCAAATAACAAAACCAGTATAGAAAGTGATTTAAGAGGTATAACAAGAACATTAAATAGAGATACAAAGGATAATAATTATTTGAATTATTTAGAAAATAATGATTATTATAAAACTAGTACAACATCAACATATGATGAAGTTGTAAAACATCCAAGAATAAACAATCCAGCATACAATATAAGAGGATTAGATTCAATAGATCAACCAAATAATTTTAACTATTTATTTTTTAATCCTCAAGATAATTATAATGTTCCATTTAGTAATAATTTATCAAGTAGAATATTAGAAAAAGATTACTATAATTTAAAAAATCAAAATTAAAATCATCAAAATTAAATATAAATCAAGTTTAATATATATATTAATATATATTAATATATATTAAATGGCAGCTGTAGCAATACCCATAATAATATTAGGAAGTTTGTACATTTTATCAGAACAAGAAAAGAAAAACAAATTCGAAAATTATTCAAATTATGATAGTAAAAATATTAAAAATTTAGATGATCATTTAATAAATAACGATATTAATAAATTTGATAATTCTGTACAAAATACTGGAGTTGATAACAATAATAATAATCAAGATGATAATACGCAACAACCTTCTATTAATTTAATGTCTGGTGAAAATGTTGATCAGTCTAAATTTAAACATAATAATATGCAAGCATTTTATGGTGCAAAAATAAGAGGTCCTAATATTGATTCAAATATAAATGAATCTATACTTGATAGTAAACAAGGTTATGGGAGTCAATTTAATGAAAAAAAAGAATTAGAACCATTATTTAAACCTAATGATAATATGACAAATATTTATGGAGCATCTAACAATAATGATTTTTATCAATCTCGTGTAAATGAATCTATGAAAATGTCTAATTATTCTTTAACTGAACCACAACGTGTTGCTCCTGGTCTTGGATTAGGTTATGGTACACAAACATCTGATGGTGTTAATAATGGAGGTACAGAAGGTATGGGTGGCTTTAATTCTGGTATGTTATCTAGAGAATCATGGATGCCAAAAACAGTTGATGAATTACGTGTTGATTCTAATAAAAAAGAATCATATCAATTAAATGGCTTTGGTGGTCCTGCGCAAAGTTCAATTCAAAACATAAATACTGTTGAATCATTAGGTAAAATAGAAAAACATTTACCTGAAAAATTTTTTGAAAATACATCATCCAGATGGTTAACTACTACTGGCTGTGAAAAAGCTCAAACTACTAGAAGTGATGTTATAATGAGAGATTCTAATAGAATTGATACAACACAAGATTATTATGGTAATGCTATTAGTAATAATACACAATATAATGAAATTCAAAATTATCAAGATTCTACTAGACAACAATTACCTAGATTACCTGTTGGTATAGCTACTGCTGTTGAACAAAATAACCAACCTACAACATCTAATAAAGATAGTTATAATTTGTACAATAATAATAGAAATACAACATCTAATACCGATTTCACTAGAAATGTTGTTGGATTAATCAAAGAATCAGTTTCTCCCTTTTTAGATGTTTTTAAAGAAACACGCAAACAACATAATGTACATAATAATAGAATGGGTAATATATCTAATACTGTAAATTATAAAGAAAATAATAATGTTTTAAAACCTAAAATAACTAACAGAGAAATGAGCACTGGTAAATTAGCTAATAATCATATGAATGTACAAAATCAAGTTGTTGGTAATAATGTAGGTAATAGACAAAATTATCAACCTGTTGAAAATCAAAGAGATACTACTAATAAATATTATATTGGTACTGGAAATAATAATAGTATAGGTAATAGAAATCATTCTTTTGCATATACTTCTGATTCTGGATTTGATAAAACATTTAGTACAGCTGTTAATCATGGATCAAAATCTGTTTTCAACAATAATACCAATATTAAAATGTCTAAAGATCAAACCCTATTAAATAATAACAGAGATATGATTATGAATGGTGGTCCTAATGTAGTTCCTAATGCTGAATTTATTGGTCAAGTACAAGGTGTTAATGAATACAAAAATAATGATAGAAATGACCAAAATTTATTAGCTGCCTTTAAAAATAATCCTTACACACAATCTTTACAGAGTTTATAAAACAATACTAATTATTATATTTTGAATACATCAGTAAATATAATAATTAATATATTTTATTTACATCTTTGAAACTTTAAAATGAGACAATTTTATAGACGAGGGATTATTGGATATAACTAGGACTAGGACTACGGGTACGGCTACGGGTACGACTACGGGTACGGCTATGAGGGTTACCGTAAGTTATCCTATCCTTCTCCTCCGCCCTCCGCGCCGCCGCCGCGACCCTCGCCGCCACCCCCGGCCCCCAACCCCTAGTCTCCATCGCCCTCTTCTCCGCCATCCTCCTTAATTTCTTCGTTAAATTATTCGCCACCTCCTGTTTTGTTTTTAAATTATCAATTGTATTTGCATTTTCATAATCTTCATCATCATCAGGTAGACCACGTATTTCAGTTGATTCATATATAGGTAACACAGGTCTATCAAGAACATGGTCACCACTAGAATTAATATAATTAGGAATATTTGCTAGACCTTCTAGAATTTTAATTAATCTTAATCTTGCTTCTTCTGTTTCTTCTTCTTCTTCTGGTTCTTCTGCTTTTACTTGATTTCTAGTTTTTACTCCTCCTGCGCGTTGGTTATATAATTTTTTTCTACTGTTTTTACGTAATTTATTTTTTTTTGTTTTGTTTTTTTTGTTATATTTTTTGTTAATTTTATAATCTCTATTTTTTTTTGATTTTTTACTAAATTTTTTTATTTTTTTACTTTTTAACATAATATATTGTTTATATATATATATATAAATATATATTATGAAAAATTGTTATAAATATAAAACTTGTGAAGATGTTCCTTGTGGGTCACAAATGATTGATTGTCCACCTGAATATTGTTATCCTAATTATTATAATTCAAAAGCACCAGGAGTTATGTGTTCAAAAAACTGGGGAATTTGTAATATGAAAAAATATAAAAATACAAAAAAATGTAAAAAAATTAGAAATAAACATAAAACATGTACAAATTTAATTAGTAAAGAATTAAAAAAATCAAACAAATTGAGTGTAAAAGCAAAAGAATTACATATGAAATTACCTTTTATATGGAGATTTTTAAAAGGAACAACTATGAAAAAAATATTACAATTAGGAAATCAAGATATAAAAGATATAAACATATTTTTTGATCCATTCAAAAAATTTCCTTATAAAACATTGAAAAAAAAATATAAAAATGATAAACAACAATTAAAAGAATTGAACAAAAAGTTGAAACATTACAACAAAACAAGAAAATTATTGAAAAAATTAAAAATTAATTCGCCAATTTAAAAATAAATATATGTTAAAATAATCAATATAAAGATTTATGTATATTAATAATATATATAATAATATATATATCTCTCCTCATAGCTCAGTTGGTAGAGCAGTGGACTGTAATTGGTTTCAGCAGCTATCCATTTGTCGCTGGTTCGACTCCAGCTGAGGAGAATAATTATATAATAATATTTTAAAATAATATTATATAATTGTAATGAATAATTTCAAATTTGTAACTCACCAATAACATGAATTTTAGTATCATTTAATTCAAATCTTTGACCAATAATTTTGATATTGATAATATCATTTTCTTTGATTTTAGAAAATTCTTCAACATTATAATGATGGTCTCTTATTAAGAATACAATAAATGGGCTGTAATCAGCATTTAATTCTGCTTTAATACCTATTTTTGTAATAGATTTTACAATACATTGTATAATATTACCTTGAATAGCATTAGCAATTTTGCATTCAAAAATAACATCATATATAACATGTTTATCTTTCATTAATGGATTATTATAATTAATTATTTTAATAGAATCAGATTTAATATATCCTTCATTAATACATTTATTTTCATAATAAAATTTCAAATTTTTCAAAATAAGATTGTTAATATTATTTTTGTTGATATTAGAAAATTCAATATAAACTTTTTTTGTCAACAGGTTAACGTTATAAATATTATCATTCATATTGTATTAGATATATATATATATATTTAAATATAATTATATTTATATAATTATTCAATTTTGTAATTTATATTTTTTTAAATTAAAAATAACAGAATTTTCAAAACTCATAAACCATATTTTATTATCTTTTTCAGATAATTGAAACATTCTTAATATAATTTCTTGTATAAGACAAAGAGAGTCACGATGAAATTTATTTAATGAATTATTAATTTTATCAAAATATTCAGTGTCTTTTATAATTTCATTAATTTGAGATGCAACTAAAGTTTTAGTGATAACACTGCATCGTCCACCACTAGATCTCTTATTATAAATATCAATAGTTTTAAAAATATATTCATTATTATGAAAATCCATAAATCCAATAATATTGTTAAAATTATAATTTTTTTTTAAATCTTCAATGAAAATGTTAAATTCTTTAATGTCTTCATGTTCAGCTAAATTAAAATTATAATTATCAAACAAATAAATAATTATATTATTTTTGTTAGGAACAATAATAAATTTTTTGTCATTGTAATTATAAATTTTATTTAAAAAATATTCTTTGATTTTATATTCAAAATCAGTCAATTCAGTATTGTTGAATACATATTTTAATAAATCAAAAAAATGAATATTATATTCATTTTCTAATAACATATTTAAAACAATATTATCTAATAAATCTTTAGATATATAATTAGATAAATAAAAATAAACATTTTTAATATTTTTATATTCTTCTTTGATATTATCTTGATTTTTGTTTATAATATTTTCATATTTATTTTTTAAATCTCGTATATATTTTTGTACAATATCAGATTTTTTTGTATCAATATCAGTATCAGAACTAGAATAAGATTCAGAGTTAGAATCAGAGTTAGAATCAGAGTTAGAATCAGAATTGGAATCAGAATTGGAATCAGGATTAGAATCAGGGTTAGATTTGTAGCTAGATTTTTTTTGAGATTTAGTTTTAACATCAATTTTATTTTGATAAAATTCTTCAGTAGGTTTATATTGTATATAATCAGGTGCAATAATATAATTATTCATTCTAGAAAAAAGTGGTTCATTTTTATCGTCAAGATTAAATGGTTGAAAAATCAATAAATCATTGAATTTGATAATATACCCAGGATTGTTATATTTGTCTTTAAAAATAATAGATTTATTTTTAGATATATTTTGTATAGCATTTTCAATATTGATATTAGATATATTAAAAAAATTAAATTGTTTTTTTACATCATTAATATAATAATAATATTTTTCTTTGAACATATTGTATAATATGGTTTTTATTTTTTCATTATTTAAAAGTAAATTATTTGAACTGTAAGTCATAAGATTTTCTTCAATATCATCAATATTATTAGTTCCATCAAAATTAGGATTGCATGTATAATAACAATTACTCATAAAATCACATATAGGTGTATTAATTTTATCACCTAATTTATATGATATATTATTATTGTTAGATAAAATTAAATCTAAATTAGTATTCAATGCAATTTCATTATATTCTTGTTGTTTAGAATTCAATAAACAATCAACGCTATTTTGTTTTAAAACTCTAGTTATTTTACCAATAGCAATAGCTTTTTTTTCGCATTTTTTATAAATTAAATTATCGATTGATTCAATATCATTGTTTAATAAAGTAGAATGTAAAAATATCATAGTATTTCTTTTTTTCAATTCTAAATCTTTATGGCTACATGTACGAACACCTCTACCTATTATTTGTTCTATTCTATTTAAATTATACCATGGTTCTAATATATGTATTTGTCTAATAAATTTGAAATCTAAACCTTCGCTACCAGCAAGAGATAAAAGAATAACTTTTATATTTTCACCATCAACATTATCAATATTTGTACAAACATTGATATCATTAGGTATATTTTTTTTAGGTGAAATAAGTTCATCACCAGTAATCATTATGTATTTAGCTGTTTTATGTTTATTATTTAATTTCATTGCCTCTGTTTTTTTTTTTTAACTATATATATCCAATTCTTCTCCTGGATTTTTCATTAAATTATTAGATGAATTGTATCGTCTAAATCCCAATGATTCAAGTGCTAAAGCCATAGGAACTAATCCACCATCAATAAATTGAGAATAAATTATAATTGGTCCAGATGAATTTAATATGCTATCTAATATATTTTTAATTTTAGAACTATATTTTCCAATATTATTGTAATCAAAAATATTTTCTTTTACATTTTTTTTGAAGTCATAATTATATTTTGAAGGAGGATAAGTAGATACTTCATGTGTCATAACATTATTTAATCCAGATTTACCAATTAACAATTTGTAATTATTATTAATATCAGAAATAGTATCTATGTTAGGATAACATATATTTAAAGCTTCTAATGGTTTTTGTAAATCAATATAACCTAATGATTCAATATTTAAAAATTTATTAGTATCAGCATCTTTATTTAATTTATTTTCAATGTTAAGAATTAATTTATCATATACAAAATTTTGATATTCTGAAATTTTATTATAATATAGATCTAAATATTTAATAGTAGAAACAGTTTCTTGTTTATTAAATTGATATTTTGGATAACTGTGTTTCATTGAACTATTATCACTAAAATATTCTGGATATATTCTATAAGGAAAAGTAATTGGATTATCACCACGTACAAAACTAATATATCCAGTGATTTTTCTAATAAATAATTCTTTTCCAATTTCTTCATCTTTATCATTTTTCAAAAAATTTCCATTTGAATCAAATATATCTTTGTAATCAACTGTATGTCTTTTATCATTTATATTCATAATATTAATTAAATAAATTATTTCTCTAAAGTCATTGTACATAGGGGTCGCAGATAACAATAATAATTTTATATTATCAGTATATGTTACTAATTTCAATAATTCTCTACCTACTAATTTATTAGTACTATTATTATCTATCATTCTAATATTATGAATTTCATCTATTATAATCAATCTATTATTGAAAACTCTTTTTATTTTTTTTTTAATTAATGCTTGTTTATCTTTGTCAGATAATGATTTATTAGATTGCAAATAATTATCTATATTACTAGTTTTTATAATATAATTAGCAAATTCAATATATCCTAAAAATATGTAATAGGTATTTATCATATTTTTTATATTTTTTATAACTGTTTCTCTTGATAAATTTTCAGTATTTATATTTATTTCATCTAATATACTATTACCAACACAATTATTTAAATTATATTTACCATTTTCAAACTTCAATTTTCTTTCATCAAATAATTGTAATTTAAAATTCTCCTGAACATTTGGTGATGCAACTATTATTATTCTTTTTATTTTATTCATATATTTTAAATATTGTCGTGTTTCTTCAGCAATAGTTATAGCTGAACATGTTTTACCTGTACCTAATCCATGATATAATAACAAATTATTATAAGGACTATTAACAGATAAAAAGTTTTTTACAAATATTTGATGAGGTGCTAATTCAAAATCACTATTACATAATTTATCAGCAATAGTATTTAAGTTTTTATGATCATATGTTTTGTATTTTGTATCTAAAAATTGTTTATTTTTAACTAATTTCAAATTAAAATTAGTATCATCTATATGTGGTAATATATAATCATAATTATCATTATTAATATCTTTGTTGTTTATTTTTTCAATATTATTCAAATAATATTTTATTTCATCTTTTTTTAATAAATTTGGAATTACATAATTATTGTAATTTTTATCTTCTGTATTATTGTACAAATTTTTTTTTAATTTATCAATATATTCTATATGATTTTTATTTGCTATTTTTTCTGATTCATCTAAATCATCTGAATCACTTGAATCACTTGAATCACTTGAATTATTTTTATCTATTTTTGATTTATTAATAGAATCATCATTTGAATCTGAATCTGAATCGCTAGATGAATCATTTGCTTCATATGATTTTATATTTTTATAATCATCATCAGAACTACTATCGTCTGAACTAGAAGATATCATTTATTATATATATAAATTATAATTATTTAATATAATTTTAATGTCATTTATTATTTTAATTTTCTCAAAATTATATTTACGAAATTTTTTATGTACATCATTAATATTTATCCATTCTATTTCACTTATTTCATTATTATGAAATATATCAATTTGATCTTTATTGTTAGGTAAATATGCTAAAAAATATTTATTTTTGTAAGATCTATGATTTGAACCTGTAAAAATTTCTTCAAATGCTAATAAATTAGATATTATTACCAAATCATCTTTATTATAACCTGTTTCCTCTTGAAATTCACGCAATGCACAATTTATATCATTTTCTTTGAATGCGCGACGACCTTTTGGGAATCCCCATTCAGGTTCAGTATAAATATTTGAACAATTATTTATTATATTATTGATATTTATAGTATTGTTGTTATTTTTTATATGTAAATATTTGTCATTTGATATTTTTTCTTCATTTTTGTATTGATTTGTTACATTATTACCCCATAAATTCTTCCACAAATTCTCAAAATCATAGTTTTGTATCATATGTATTTCTTTATATGTCATCTTATTAAAAAGATTTTGTATATATTCTTTGTCATCTAATTTATATTTGCCTCTTATAAAATCAACATAACATAAACTATCTTTTCTTTTTACTAATAATATTTCTATTTGTTTATTAAAAATTCTAAAAACTATTATACCATTACTTATAATTGGATGTTTACATTGATGAAATAAATGTCCGCTGCGACCACAATTATTACAAAAAGATGTTTTTTTTATCATAAACTATTATATTTATTTTTATATTTTTAAAATCTTTTTATATTAATTAATTTTAAATGAATTTAAATCCGGTTGTATGGGGTCCACATTATTGGTTTTTTTTACATACTATTGCTATGAATTATTCTGATAATCCTAATGATATTTTAAAAAAAAAATATTACGATGTTATTTATAATTTACCTATTTTTATACCACATCATGAAATATCTAAACAATTTTCTATATTTTTGGAAAAATATCCAGTAACCCCTTATTTAGATTCAAAAGAATCTTTAATAAAATGGGTGCATTTTATTCACAATAAAATTAATATTTATTTAGGAAAAAAAGAAATTTCATATTTTGATGCTATGAATAAATATTACAATAATTATAAATTAAAAGAAATAAAAATAAAGGAGGAAAAATCTAAAAAATATAAATACATATTTTTTTCTTTATTGATATTATTATTAATTATATTAATAATTTTTATATATACTAAAAATTAAATTTATATAATTATATATTAATGAAAGCTGAATTTATTATTTTTTTTGCTACATTATTCATTATTATGAATATTTATTATGATAATAAACTATTGTATAAAATTTACAATTACAAAAAATATTATAAAATGATTTTTGTAGCATTTGTTGGATTATCTTTGTATTTATTGTTAAAAAAAAATCCTAAACAAGCTAAAGATTTATTGTACAATGTTAATACATATGTTAAATATGCACCTATTGATAAAAAAACTGAATCTTTCATTACACCTATCATTAATTTAACTCAAAAATCTGTTCAAAATGTTCCTGATAACTTCAATAACCACAATTTCAATAATCATAACTTCAACTATCTTGGTTCAAACAATAATAATTTTAACAATAATAATTCAAATTATGATAATCAAAAAAAAACTAAAAGAAGTGTTAGTGAAACTAAAAAAAAATATATTGCATCTAATCAAAATTGGAAATGTAAACATTGTAATACACAATTAAATGCCTGGTTTGAAGTTGATCATATTAAAAAATTAGGACATGGTGGAACTAATGATGTAAATAATTTAGAAGCATTATGTAGAGAATGTCATGGAAAAAAAACCGCTTTTGAAAATTTATAATTATTAATATATTAATTATTTATATAATTATATATTAATATATTAACGAATTCTAATATGTATGAATATATTAAACAAATTGAAAAATTTATTATTTTTGTAGTAAAAAAATTTAAATATGTATTAATATCACTTATACAATTTATATTTTTAGAATCATTTAAAGAAAAAAAAATATCTTTATACAACTGTATTAATAATTCTGTTGATTTTATTATTAATAAACCCATCCGATATTTTTTTGTTTTATTTTTTATTTTTTTAATATTTGTATATATTCTGTTTTATAATAAATTTATTTACAATTTTTTTGACAATAATAAATCATATGATTTACTTAAATCTAATGATGATAATTATAATACTAATAAAATATCTGAAATTGAATATAATTATAACAAATCTAATATATTATCTAATTATGATAATGATTCTACATATTATAAATTTTGTTTATTTATTTTAAGTTTGATTTCTTTATTACTTATATTATTGTTTTATTTTTTAAATACTAGAACACATAGTGAAGGTTATGGATTTTATAAAGATAAAGATAATGAACATAAACATAATTACTTATTTTATTTATATCATGATAATAATAAAAATACTAATAGAGGAAAATATGATACCAATTTATTTAATACCTTGACTATTTTTTTTAAATCTATATTGATTTGTTTATTTTTATTTTTATGTTTTATTTTTTTAATTTCTTTTGTATTATTTTTTTACAAATATTTCGATTTTGCACATAATCTTTACATTAATATTATTGTTATTTTATTTATTTTTACTTTTATTAGTTTCTTTATTTATTTATCAGATATATTTAAAAATTTTATAAAAAGCTGTAGTGAGGGAACACTTGCTATTAATAAAACACCTGATTTATCTAGTATTTCTGGTATTTTCAATATTTTATTTAATTTTTTTAAATCATTAACTTGTACTATATTATTAATTATATTTTTTATTCCATGTATTATATTTTTATTAATAAATAAATTAAAATATGAATTGAAAATTACATTACCTATTACTTACTTCTACTTTTTTATAATTTTAATTTTGTTTTTTGTTTTATTTTTATATAATAAATATAATAGTGTTTTCAAAAATAATAGTATTTTTAATCCAAAAGTTTCATATAATTTATTAAATTATGATTATTATGATAATAATTTACAAGAACCTGTTTATATTAAAAAATATATTAAACTTAAAAATTTTAATACTATACTTAATATACCTGATAAGTCTCTTAAATTTTTTGAAAACAACACATATGAACATTTAATCAAAAAATATTTGCATAAATTTGTTCAATTTATTAATGAATATATTAATACACAAGAAGGATTTATTGAAGGTGTGGCAATGCGGAATCCTAATAATAATGCACATAGTAATCAACATAATAATGTATTAACATCTACTGAATTAAATGATAAATTTATTCAAAAATTTGAAGATTCCAAAAAATATATAAAAGATTATTTTAATGATATTATTTCTGGTAATTATATTGAAAAAAATATAGGTAAAACTAATTATCAAATATATAATTATGTTATCAATACTATCAATAATTATGAAATAAATTTTGAACTTTATATAAATGCTAATCATAATAATAACAACAATGAAATACAAATATTAAATTTTTGTAAAAGACCTATTATTTCATACAAAAATAATGATATATTATTTTATTTTTATGGATATAAATTTCCTATTGATTATGATTTAAATTACAATGATCCTTCTTACAATATAATATTACCTACTTATAATAATACTAATTATGATTACAATATTGATAATTCATATAATTTGTATAATTTATTTACATTAAAAAATATTAAATTTAATAAATTTAATAAATTTGATATAAAATATAATGGAACATATATTAGTATATATTTAAACAATAAACTGATTTTCAATGATAAATTTAAATTACATATTATTGATATGCAAGAGTATTCTATAATCAATAATAATATTAGTATTGGTAATAATATAATTGATATATCTTATAGTATGTACAATGATAATATTGAATTACTTCAATTAAATGGTTTAGAAGCACAGATCAAAAATTTCAATTATAAACATTAAACATTAAACATTTAATATTTAATATCAAATATTCAAAAATTTCAATTACAAACATTTAATATTTAATATCAAATATTCAAATATTCAAATATTAATAATTATACTAATTTAATTTTTAATATTTAGAAATATATTTTTTTATTTTATATTATGTATTATATATAAATATAATATGGATTTATGGAAAATAATTTTAATTATTATACTTATTATTATTATTATTATTGGAATAACTAATATATATTTCAAAACTGATATTTTATATGATTCTATTTTAGATTGTAATATAGAATATAAGACTATTAATGATTTGAAAAAAGAATCTTCTGCTAATATGAGTTTTTCTATGTGGTATTTTATAAACGAATTTCAACCTAATAATGATTTTTCACCATTATTGACATACTATAATAATAATAATGATACTTATGATTCTACCAAATTAAGTGATAAGTTGACTAATTTATTTAATGATAACTATGCATCTACTTCCATAACTAAAGTTGATACCACAGTGACTGATTTGAAGGCGGCGGCGGCAGGCGGCACGGCGGCAGCGACGGACGTGGAAGTGGCGGAGGGGAACAATATGCATATTCCAACTATACATATAGCTTTAAACAACAACAGAAATGATATTCATATTTTTGTAAGAACAAGTGATACTGCAGCAGGGGATAAAGTTATAAGTAGATTTGTATTGAAAAATGTACCTTTACAAAAATGGGTTAATCTGTCTATAACTATTGATAACAATGTTTTTGATGTTTATTTAGATGGTAAATTACATAATTCATTTATTTTACCTGATGCATTATTTACCCAAACTAATAATGTCGACAACAATAAATTATTTTTGAATGGAGGTGGTGATGTAAACCATAATACTTTTTTAACAAGAATAAGATATATAGATAGTGCTATTACTACAGTAGAAGCATATGATATATATAAAGACGGTATAAGTTCTAATCATGCTACATCACTATTCAATAAATATAACTTAAAAGTTTCATTTTTAGAATATAATCAAGAAAAAAGTTCTTTCATTATTTAATATGTTAATCAAATATTTTTAATAATAATTTTTTCTAATAAATTATATTATTATATTATAGTATTATAATATAATATGGATTTTAATAATATAAAAACAAGTATTGACAGTAATTTTGATAATATCAATACAACAAATTTTTTAAATGGTACAAAAGATTTTTTGTTCTCTAATAGTTTATTAGCAAAAGCTACATTTTTACTGTTAATGATAATTATATTTTTTTATTTAACAAAGCTGTCTTTTTTTCTTATCAAATATTTTTTTGGTCCTGATCCCACACCATATTTACTTAAAGGATTAAAAAATGCTAGAACTTCTATGATTATTTCACAAACTTTAGCAGATAAAAATGCTATACCGGTTATGCGTTCTAATAATGAATATTCTGGTATAGAATTAACATATAATTGGTGGATGTTTATAAATGAATATCCTCATTATAATAATAATACAGAGGTTAAATTTTCACATGTATTTAATAAAGGATCAACTAGTATTAGAAAAACAGTTGATAATTATACCTGTTTTGAATCTGGTAAGTATAATGATATTAAAGGTCCTAATAATGCACCAGGTGTTTACTTATATAATGGTAAATCTGTTATTAGTAAATATTATAAAGGAACAGCCGCACCAAATGTTGAAAACTGTATAGATCCTAGTGATAATATGGTTGGTATGATGATATTAATTGATACTACTAATAATACAAATCCCGGTCAAAAAGAAATTGAAACCGAATACATATTTATTGATAATTTACCTTTAAAAAAATGGATTAATTGTGTTATCAGAGTTACATCTCAAAATAAAGTTGATGTATATATTAATGGTGTCGCTATGTCTAGTTACAAATTGAGAGGTGTTATTATGCAAAATTATGATTCATTTAATGTTAATTTATCTAGAGGTTTTGAAGGATATTTATCAAACATAAAATATTATAATTATGCAATTGGAACATTTGAAATTGATTCAGTTTTACATGCTGGTCCTAATTTGAAAACAAATGAAAAATCAAATTTCAAATTTGGTGTTCCATCTTACTTATCTCAAAATTGGTTTTATGGTTAATTTAATATATATTTATCATATTATATATTCATATATATAATATAATATGTCTGGTGGAACTCATTTATATAAATATAGAAATAAAATTATTATTTCTAAGCATCCTAATAAAGATAAATTATGTTGTTACATAAATGGTTTTGCTACTAGAGATCATTTAAGTCAACGAGACAGTAATAACAATCATTTTATAGATCAACATTTAAAAAATAATATAAATAATTACAATACAAAAATTTTATTAAATATAAAACTCGCAAACCCCGATACCACTCGGCCAGATTTCGATATATTTACATTAACACAAAAAAAAATAATGAATTTTTTTTCTATATATTTCATTAATAATGATACTTCAAAAATTAGATTACTTTTAAAAAATAAATACAATATCATTAATAATGATAATTCTTACAATTATTTATTGAATTATAATCAAAACAATGAAAATATATATGATAATGTAGATAATGATGATATCGGAAATAGTCTTAATACTTTTTTTGAAAAAAGTAGTGCATATTATGGAAATCCAGATGATAGTAGTGCAACAGAGAATATAATAAAACTTCGTGATATCTTAACATCTACAAACTTAATATCTTTTAATTTTAATAATAGATTTGATAGTAGTAATTATTTTAAATTACCTATATTAAAAACACATACAGATTATTATAATGATATTGCTACTGCTGCTACTCATAGTATAATATACACCGGAACTAATCTTAATAATAATTTCCAAAATAATTTATTGATTCAACTTATTGGTTATTTAAAAAATCCAAATCCAGATACATCTATATCTATTGGCTCAAATATAATTAATAATGTAAATGATAATTCTCTATGTTTGTACACTAGACCTATTGACAATGATAATAATTATCTAAGATTTAAATATAGTTATAATACAGTTGATGTTATTGATTTTGATATGAATTTTAGTATCATAAATACAGGCTATAATGAAAATAAAATTTATTTTAAAAAAACTGACTATAGTGATATATCTAAAAATACTTTGTATATTACTGGAAAATTATTAAAAAAAAATGATTACACATTCATGAAACAAAATAAAAAAAAAATATTTTTATCATTAGGCAATGGTATATGTGGTATAAATTCAATATCATTATGTAATAATTTACATTTAGGTTCAAAAAAAATTGAAAATAAACAAAAATTTATATTTACAGATGTTATTAAATTATTCAACCCTAATTTTTTAGTAAATTTAGATTTCAATTTTCAATTAAATCACAATGAATATTATGTAAATAATTTTTATTATAATAAATTTAATGAATTTTTTAAACAAACAAGAGATAATTTGAATAACTATTATGATTTATCCTATACTCCATTTTTGAATAATGATTATAAAATTATCAATAGTTCTATCTCTGATAGTGGTTCAATAATTTATAAAAAAAACAATGTAGATTTTTTGTATTCAGACAAAATAAAAAGTAAAATAAATATTATAGATAATAAATTTAATTATGATTTTAAATTTAATTATAATAAATTAATAGAATTTGATTTGAATGTTGGTGTTAATTTTTCATCAAATGTATTTCCATATAATTTTGATATTGTTAATAGAATAAAAATTCTAGATGGTTCTGATTTTACAAATGTCAATTGTGTATTTCTTTACAATGATATTAATAATGGACCACAATATCAATATCCTTATAATAATATTGATATTTGTAACATCCCTGCAATTGATACAATTTCTAAAGCAATTTTAAATTTTAAATTTAATACTGATAGAACTAAAGAAAATTATTCAATCATTCCACAACTAAATAATAATAATTTAACCAAAAAACAAATATATTCATATATTGCTACTAATAATATACCTAAATTATTATCAATTATACCTAAAGATAATGAAAGTTTTACTGTTGGTCGTGATGAAGGTTTGAATTTAAGATCAGATGAACCACTAATATGTAAAAATGATGAATTATCACAAAGAAAAAAATTCAAAGCCATTTTTGAAAATAAATATAATCAAAATAACAAAGTCAATAATAATAATTTGAATAAAAGAAACTTTGCTAAAATTGTACGCTCATCAAATACTGTTAGAAAAAAATTATTGTCATGCAATGATTTTTAAAAATTAAAATTATGTACAATATACTAGATTTCACTTTAATTCTCTTATTTGTACAAACTTATAATAATAAATTTATAAAAAAAATTATAAAATTATTATTACTATTATTATTTTACACCTTTGGAAATTTAAAACGCCGACTTTAAGTAAATTATATTTTTGTTAATTTTTGACTCTTTTAGTTAAAAATGAGTTAAAAATAAAATATTAAAAAATTGATTTTAAATAATACTGGAAATATTATTATAGATTCAACTATGGAATCAAAACCAACCGAGACACCAAATGTTGTAGAATTTGAAAAAATGGATTTGAAACAGTTAAAATCATACTGTAAAGAAAATAAAATAAAAAGATATTCAACTTACACCAATAAAAATGATTTAATAACTTATATTAAATCAAATGAGAATAATACATCTAATGCGATTGTTAGTCAAATTAAAGAATATAAATTTACACGTGAAAAATTACATAAAGAAAAGGTTTGTCTTGTAAAGGGTGATTGTTTGGAAGTTATGTTAAATATTGAACCTAAATCTATAGATTTAATTCTATGTGATTTACCTTATGGTGTCACCAAAAATAAGTGGGATGTTACCGTTTCATTTGAAAAATTATGGGAGCAATATAATAGAATCATAAAGGATAATGGAGCTATTGTATTATTTGGTAGTCAACCTTTCACAACAATGCTTATATCAAGCAATATGAACTATTTTAGATACAGTTTAGTTTGGGAAAAAAATAAATTTAGTGATTTCCTGAATGCAAAAAGAAAACCCATGAAAACAAATGAAGATATTTGTATATTTTACAAAAAACAACCTACATATAATATTCAGTATTGGTATAGCACTCCATATCATCGTTGGAATACACAAAAAGCAGTAGATAAACAGACTAATTATGGAAGTCACAAAAGCAATGTTGTTGAAAGTGATGGGAAAAGACTTCCTACAACCGTATTGAAGTTTAATCGTGTTGAAAGACCAAGTCACCCAACACAAAAACCGGTAGACTTACTTGAATGGCTAATTAAATCATATACAAATGAAGGAGAAACTGTTTTAGATAATTGTATGGGTGTAGGTAGCACAGGAGTAGCATCAAAAAAAAATAATAGAAATTTTATCGGT
>Ga0163111_10000609_pt1 | contig 21465 bp, 25 predicted proteins | sample CRUFie1St18metaG_FD_109645 | JGI IMG/M metagenome (GOLD analysis project Ga0163111, IMG submission 109645) | Marine microbial communities from the Costa Rica Dome - CRUD Field 142mm St18 metaG | ecosystem: Environmental > Aquatic > Marine > Oceanic > Photic zone | place: Costa Rica: the Eastern... | reverse complement strand
ATAGTTATTACTTTTCATCTATAATAGCGACTTACGGAGACGTGCCAGAGTGGTTGAATGGGCCGGTCTTGAAAACCGTTAGGGTGTCAAAGCTCTCGTGGGTTCGAATCCCACCGTCTCCTAAATAAAGATTTTGGATTCTAAAAAATATTATAGCTGGATACTTTATGATTGGGCTAACTCAGCTTACGCAACTATAGTTCTTGCTGGTTTCTTTCCTATAATATTTGCAGATTATTTTGCCTCAACTGTATCATTAACTGAGAGAACACTTTACCTTGGTATATCTAATTCAACAGCAAGCATCATACTAATATTAATTGCACCATTGTTTGGATTGTTATCTGATAGATTCTCAAATAAAAAAATATTTTTATTTTTATTTGCGATGATAAGTATTATTTCTACGGTAATACTATCATTCATCTCAAAAGATAGTTATGTACTAGCATCCATATTTTTTTCTATCTCTTTGCTAGGATTCATGATGTCTAATGTATTTTATGACTCAATGTTATTAAATTTTGAATCTAATAAGTACGACAAAATTTCCTCAATGGGTTATGCATTTGGATATTTAGGTGGCGGTCTTGCGTTTATACTTACTCTAGCTTTTTTATATTTAAATGTAGACTCTGAATTTTCTTTAATAGAATCGAAAAAAATAGTATTTGTATTTGCTGCTTTTTGGTGGGTGGTATTTATGATACCTCTTTTCTTATATTGGTCAGAACCTAAAGTCGAATCAAAATCAACATATTTATTTGATACTTTCCGAGAAATTAAATCCAGCAAACCTATTTTTTTATTCCTTATAGCCTATTGGATATATATTGATGGTGTAGATACTATTATTAGAATGGCTATCAATTATGGACTTACCCTTGGATTTAATTCTTCAGATTTACTTATCGCGTTATTAGTCACTCAATTCGTCGCATTCCCAGGAACTCTACTTATAAACAAGATATCGGAATATTCTTCATGTGAGACTGCAATTCTCGGTTGTCTGGCAACATATCTTGCAATATCAATATTAGCTTATAATCTTAATTCAATCTTCGAATTTTATTTAATTGCAAGCTTAATAGGATTAGTTCAGGGAGGTATACAAGCATTAAGCCGATCCTATTTTGCAAGACTAATTCCTAATTCTAAACACTCAGAATACTTCGGTATTTACAACATGCTTGGCAAGTTTGCTGCATTATTGGGGCCATTACTAGTTGGACTAGTGACATATACTTTCGATGATAGTAGATTGGGCATATTAAGTATTTCTATTTTCTTTATAGTTGGCATCTACTTATTCTTACTTGCCTCAAAGGATAGAATTTAACATAATCTCATAAATAGTGATGATAGATTAAAGGGTAGGTTGGCAGAGTGGTCGAATGCGCCACCTTGGAAAGGTGGTTAGCGAGCAATCGTTACAAGGGTTCGAATCCCTTACCTACCTTAAATCTAATGCTTTATAAAAATATTATTTTTTTACTTCCAAAATAACTTCAATTGTTTTACCAGTTATAATAAAGGGCAAGTATGATTCCCAAAACCTGCTTAGGAATTTAAAATTTTTTGATTTTTTTGAGGCATTTATTAAAAACTCCAGTCCTATGTATCTAAATAATGATTTTAATTTTATTTTTAAAGATACGATTTCATACCTTGCTTCTGTATAGTAGGACCACTTATTATCTCCGGTTAAAGTATCGAATGAATTGGATGTGAAAAACTTAACATGAGTTGGATCAGTATACATAGCAATATCTGAAAAATGCGGAACATTAATAGAAACTTGTGTTTTATTTTTTGAAATTCTCCATATTTCTTCCATCACACCATAAAAATTATGTAAATGTTCCAAAATAGCATCACATCTTACAACTTCAAACTTTGAATCTTCTATATCCCATGGAGTTACATTTAAATCAAAGATCATATCAGCATTACTTCTGGGGTTTAGATCAATGCCAAATTCATCATCATGTTTGTCAACACCACAGCCTATATTTAATTTTTTCATAAAATGAATATAGCACAGAGTTTTCTAGTATGTTGCTAAAATTCAATGAGCAGTATTAAAAAATAAGCTTAACTCAGCATAGATTTTGAATCTCTTATCTTGCTGTATCTTTTGAAATCATCCTAAATATAGCTTCCAACGTGTTATAGTTTTACTAGGATACAGTGAGTAATTATTGTTGTAAAAAAAACAGGATGTGATTATGTATATACCCAAGTTACCAGCTCCTTTCGCTACATTTTTATTAAGAATTCCTCTATCAGTGATGTTTCTTCAGCAAGGATTAAGTAAGTTTCCCGTTAATGAGGATACCGCAGCATCATATGGACTTCCTTTTATAGTCTGGTGGTTTGTAGCGTTTGGCGAGGTTGGTTCTGCTATAGGTCTCATAGTAGGTGGTTTACTTGGAATTATGTTTACAAAAGGTCTAATTAGTGAGGCGGCCGATTTACTCACACGTTTTAGCGGTATCACAATGACATGTGTAGTTACAGGAGTAATCTGGTTAATGATGCCTGATAGCCTAATGGATGTTATTTTAAATGATTATTTACACTTAAGTCTGTATGTTGGCGGCCTTTACTTCGCATTGAGGGGAAATACTAAATATGGAATCTAGAATAAATCTTTTTATAAAAATATCCATAACATCATACAAAAATATCATTATATGATTATGACTATATTATATTTTCGTATAATTTGCTTACTAAGACATGGTAATATAGATATCAAGCTATGAGACAATCAAAAAATATACTTAATGACATTGAAACGAAAAATGTTAATCAAGCTATTGATTTCCTTGTTCCATATGTACATTCTATAATAAGACTATCATCTGAAGTTGATATATCTATCGAGACTTTTAAAAATGATATTAAAAATCTTTATCTAACTATTGATTCAGAGGATAGCGGAAGAATCGAAGCCTCTGCAAATCATAATAACTTCAAATTCTCTCTGCTATATACTGGTACACGAAGCTTTGTCCTCAAAATTCATGGCTATAATGATTTTAATGGCTTTAGCTATATGGAAACAAATAAAGGAATGAATATACATGACGACCTCAAATCAGATAATGAACATGTAAGCAACCAGATTATGAATCAATTTTTAAAATATTATAAAAGCCCTTACTTAATTACGAATATTTATAAAAGCTTCATTAAAAATGGCAAGAGTTTTATATGAAGATATGTGTCATTGGCTTAGGCTATGTTGGGCTATCAAATGCAACTTTGTTATCTACGAAATATAATGTTGTGTGTCATGATATAGATAAGTCAAAACTACAACTTATTAATGATAGAGTATCTCCTATACAAGATTCATATATTTCAAATTATTTTAAAAATAAGAAATTAAATTTAAAAACTATAGATAAAATTGACAAATCACTTGTTGATTTAGATTATATAATTATATGTACATCGACAAATTATGATCCAAAATCTAATTCCTTTGACACTTCATCGATTGATAAAATTTTAAAAAAACTTAATTATTTAAAATTCAAATCCATAATAATTATCAAATCAACTGTGCCTGTAGGATTTGTTGAACAATGTAATAAAAAATATAAGAGTCTAAAAATATATTTTTCTCCAGAGTTTCTAAGAGAAGGAAAAGCATTATATGATAATTTGTATCCATCGAGAATGATTATCGGTAACGAAGATAGTCATTCTAGAAGATACCTTACCATGGTTAAAAAATGTTGTCTTAAGAAAAATATAAAAACACTATTCATGAGTAGTACGGAAGCAGAGACTGTTAAGCTATTTGCAAATAATTATCTAGCTACTAGAGTTGCATTCTTTAATGAACTTGATTCATACTCAATTCATTACAATCTTAATACTAAATCTGTCATAGATGGTATCTCTTCTGATCCAAGAATAGGAACTCATTATAATAATCCATCTTTTGGATTTGGAGGATATTGTCTACCAAAAGATACTAAACAGCTTATTAGTAGCTTTAAGGATATTAAAAGTGCGTTAATACCATCCCTTAACAGTTCAAATAATTTAAGAAAGAAATATATTATCTCAGATATATTAAAGCTAAATATAAAAAATATTGGAATATATAAATTAAGTATGAAAAAAGATTCTGATAATTATAGAGAATCAAGTATCATTGATATAATTAAGAATCTTAAAAAGTTCGATAAGAATATATTTATCTATGACCCACTACTTGATGATAAAAATAAGATATTTGGCTGTGAAATAATAAATAATTTTGACATATTTCTTAATAAAGTAAGCCTCATAGTTACTAATAGAATTTCTAGCGAACTCAAAAAAGTTTCTGCAAAAAAGATTTATACTAGAGATGTTTACGGAGAAAACTAATGTCCATCAAGATTAACTTTGTGAGAGGGGAGGAGGTTATTTCAACAACTATGAGCGTAGGCCGCACTCTTTTAGATGCGGCAAAAAAACTAAAAATTCCGGAGATTCCTGCTATTTGCCACGGCTCATGTAACTGTGGTACGTGTCATGTTCATATAGATCCAGAGTGGGTTGATAAAATCGAACCTATGGACCCAGGATCTATGGAGCTCTTTATGCTGGAAAGATCTGACAAGTATGACGAAACCAGGAGTAGGTTATGTTGCCAAATGGATATTTATGATGTTTATGAGGGACTTACAGTTCATTTGATTGATAACAGAAAAGATAAATAAAATGTTAAATCAGGATTATAATAAAAAAGTAGTTATTGAAACTGATAATGCAGCATCAACTAACTCACCATGCAATGGGGTAATAAGAACTATGCTTGAGAGAAATGAGTATACTGAATATGCAATTTCAACAACATTAGTCCAATTCAAACCTAATGCTTCTTTTGATGAACATACTCATGATTGTGGAGAAGAGTTGTTGGTACTTGAGGGTACTTTTTCAGATGAACATGGTAATTATCCTGCTGGAACTTACATAAGAAATCCTCATGGAACAAGGCATAGTCCTTTTAGTAAAGAAGGCTGCAAACTTTTAGTTAAACTTAGACAGTTTAATAAGATGGACACAAACAAGATTATTATTGATACAAAAAAGCAAAAATGGTTACCAGGTTTAGTAGACGGCTTATATGTTATGCCGCTTCATAATTTTGAATATGAAAATACAGCTCTTGTAAAATGGAATCCTAATACTAAATTTAATTTTCATCAACATTTCGGGGGAGAGGAAATATTTGTACTTAATGGAACTTTCTATGATGAATATGGTAATTATCCCAAACACACATGGATTAGAAGCCCTCATATGAGCAAGCACAAACCGTTTACTAAAGATGATGGAGCTATAATCTTTGTTAAAACTGGCCATTTATTTAAATTAAATAATGAATAATAAAATTTTAGCTCTAAAATATCGTCCACATTTTTTCAATGAAGTTGTTGGACAAGATTTTTGTGTTCAGTCTTTAAGTAATTCTATAAACTTGAATAAAATTCATAATGCATACCTTTTCTCTGGTACAAGAGGTGTTGGCAAAACAACTATTGCAAGAATATTTGCTAAATCACTTTTATGTCATCAAGGCATAAGTGAACAACCATGTGGTAGCTGCGAATCATGTAAAGAGATTGATAATAATAATAATTTAGATCTCATTGAAATTGATGCAGCATCAAGAACAAAAGTTGAGGACACTAGAACACTAATGGAAAATGTTCAATATGCACCCACTTCATCTCGATTTAAAATATATTTAATCGATGAGGTTCATATGTTGTCAACCAAAAGTTTTAATGCTTTATTGAAAACTATTGAAGAACCACCTGAACATGTCAAATTCTTGCTCGCTACTACTGAACCAGAAAAACTTCCAGAAACTGTAATTTCTCGATGTCTACATTTTAAGTTAGAGCCTATTAAAGATAACTCTCTTATTATGCATATTGAAAAAGTTTTAAAAGATGAAAACATTTCATTTGATTCAGAAGTTCCAAAATTAATTACAAACTCAGCTCAAGGAAGTGCTCGTGATGCAATGAGTATTCTCGAACAATGCATCTCTTATGATAATGGTAATCTAAAAAAAGATTCAATTTCTAATTTACTTGGTATTATTGATACTTTATTAGTTGATAAATTAATTTTAAATCTATATAGAAACTCAATACTTGATATTGTTAATACATTAAATGCAAGTAATATAACTAATTATTCAAATTTACTAGACTGTCTTATAGAAAGAATTTATCAAATATCAATTTCTAGAGCTTCAAATACTAATCAATTTAATTTACCCAAAGAATTTCTAGATGATTCAATTAAATTAGAAGATTTACAGCTTTGGTATTCCATTCTTATACAGTCAAAAGAAGATATAAATGTAGCAAAATCTAAAGTTGATCACATTATTATGATTTTACTTAGAATTACTCTGTTTACAGATTATTCTAAAACAGATAACACACAGAGTAATGATACGACACTTTCGCAAATAGAGAATAACATAAACTCTAAAAAAAAAATAACAAATAAAGAATCAAACTATAATAGTAAAACATTATGTAATTTAGTTTCCTGGGAAGAATTTGTAAAAAGTTTATCATTAAACGGATTAATGCTTGATTTAGCACATAATTCAATTGTTAAGATAGATAAAGCAAATTCGTACTTAATAATTGATGAGTTTAAAAAGAATACATATCCAAAACAATGTATTACTAATTTTACTGAAAAAGTTTCCCAGTATTTTAGTATTAATAATAAAATAGACATTAATTATCAAAAAGATATTGATACCTTATATAAAAAATCAATCAATGATAATATAAAATCTAAGACTGATATGTATGAATCAATTAAAGATAATAGCGTACTGAAAGATATCGAAGATGTTTTTGATGCAAAAGTGGATAAAGATAAAATTAGTAAAGTATAAAATCAATAGGAGTTATAAATGGGGATGTTTGATAAAATGAAAGAAGCTAAAAATATGTATAGCAACATAAAAAAAGCTCAAGATGAAATCAATAAGATTAAGGTAGAGGGAATCGCTGGAGCTGGATTGGTTAAAGTTGTTGTAAAAGGCAATCACAAAATTGTCAATATTGAAATTGATGATGATACTCATCAGGGTAATAAAAAAATTCTTCAAGATTATTTGATTACTGCTTGTAATGATGCAATGAGTAAGCTTGAAAAAGAAACAAAAAATAAAATGGGTAGTGTTATGAACTTACCAGGTGGAATGAAACTTCCTTTTTAGTACATGATAAAATCTAAATATCTTGAAAATCTTATTGATGCTCTTACTATTCTGCCAGGTGTTGGTCGAAAAACAGCTCAACGTATGGCATATACATTACTTCAGCATAATGTAGAAAAATCATTATTTTTGTCTGATCAACTCAAAAATATAGATACAAAGATTATTAAATGTGAAAACTGCGGAATGTATTCAGATTTTGACCCATTAATGTCAAATAAAATTAACTGCCCTAATTGCAATAGAGAAAATGTTAATCCAGATTTGGTTTGTGTTGTTGAATCAGCGAGTGATGTTTATACAATAGATGAGAGTACTAATTACAATGGCTATTATTTTGTTTTACAAGGAAATCTCTCCCCGATAGATGGAAGAGGACCTTCTGAAATAGGATTAGATAAGCTTGAAAAAAGATTAAAAGAAATTAATATTAAAGAATTAATTCTAGCAACCAACACAACAATCGAGGGTGAGGCGACTGCACATTATATTAAGGATATTGCTACAAAAAATCATATTAATGTTTCAAGACTTGCATTTGGACTTCCAATCAATGGTGAGATTGGGTTTTTAGATAGTGAAACAATTTCACATGCGTTTAACGAAAGAAAAATACTCTAAATCGTAGATAATTTGTCAATTTTAGCGGCACAAATAAAGTCGTTTTCGGATAACCCATTTATTGCGTAAGTAAAGTATCTTATTTTAGCAGTATTATATCCAAAGGTTATTTCTGGATGATGATCTTCAGTATGTGAAATATGAATGACTATGTTTAAAAATGAAGACAATTCATAATGATTCTTTTTTGTAAAAGATTTTTCTATGTATTTATAATTTTCATCTAAAGTCCAGCCTTTTTCTAATTTAGATAGAAATATTTTTGATTGATCTTCGGATAGTGGCTCTAAACCACCTTCACATGGGACACATTTCTTTTTATCAAGATTATCCATTATTATTCCTTAGGTTTTCTATTCTTTCTAAAACAGTAGGATGAGAGAAGTAAAATGCTGCATATATCTTATTTGGTTTTAGAAATGATAGATTTGATTTATATAGTTTTATTAATGAAGAGATTAAATGGCTCTTGTCAACATGATCTGATGCAAACTTATCTGCTTGATATTCATTCTTTCTGGATAATATTGAAAATAGTGGATCAATAAAAAAACTAATAATTTGATAAGTAAACACAAGTGCTATTAATTGAGAAGAAGAGTTAAAAGGTAGATTAAGTGACTGGATATAATTGGGATTATTGATCAAGAGTGATAGTAAAAACATTCCAACAAATATCACAATAGTAGATAGAAACAATGACTTTAAAATATGATTATGTTTATAATGTCCAATTTCATGAGCCATCACAGCCTTAATTTCACGAGGAGATAGAAGGTCAATAAGTGTATCGTAAAATACAATTCTTCTATTTTTTTTGAAACCTGTGAAATAAGCATTTGGATGTTTTGATCTCTTTGACTTATCCATAACAAATAAGTTTTCAATGTTAAAACTAGTTTTAGCCGAGAGATCCTCTATTTCTTTTTTAATCTCTTTATTTTCTAAATTATTAAACTTATTGAATAAAGGTGAAATATACGTTGGATAAATATATATGCTTAAGATTATGAACAAAAAAATTGTAGAAGACATTAATAACCACCATATATTCTCATAAATAATAATTAAAAAGAATACAGAACTTATTATTGTAATCAAAATAAGCGTCATTAATATTGATACTAAATTATCTCTTATAAAGAGTGTTCTTGATGATGTATTGAAATTATATTTAGTTTCAATGATAAACGTTGAGTAATACGATAATGGAACCATAGATAGATAAATAATAATAAAAGAAATCAATATAGTGAAGAGGTTAGTAAAATATTGACTATATAATAACAATTCAAATTTTTTATTTATGAATTCAAAGAGTCCGCCTATTAATAGTAAATATATCAAGCTAATATATATAACGTTTCTTATTATCGATAAATTTAATTTTGCTATGTTATATTTTCTTGACTGAAGATCATCTTCACTGGATATCTTAAGTAGATCTGCTGATTTTTTATCTAGTTTTACGGTTTGAATCGTATAGATTTGAATAAAATCTAATGATAATTTAGAAAACAGATATAAAAATAAAATTATTGTTACTTCACTCATTTATTATGTGGTTTTACTTTATTTACTAATTATACTAATCTTAGCCCATGAAAGATAGAAGTAACATGATATGGATTGATCTCGAAATGACAGGATTAGACACTCAAAGAGATTATATTATTGAAATAGCATCAATTGTGACTGATAAAAATTTGAATATTTTAGAAGAAGGCCCCAATCTTGTAATTAAGCAGCCAGATGAAGTTCTTAATGCAATGGACGAATGGAATACAGACCACCATAATAGAAGCGGCTTAGTTCAAAAAGTAAAAGAGAGCAATATTACCGAATCAATTGCTGAAAAACAAACAATTGAATTTCTTTCTAAATATGTACCGAAAGGAATCGCACCACTTTGTGGAAATACAATATGTCAAGATAGAAGATTTTTAGCACGCTGCATGCCTGATCTAGAAGCTTTCTGCCATTATAGAAGTATCGATGTTAGCTCTATTCGTGAACTTGGTAAGAGATGGTATTTTGAAGACGTAGATAATTTTCAAAAAAGTTCTAATCACAGAGCATTAGATGACATTAGAGATTCTATTAATGAACTTAAGTATTATAGAAAAAAAATATTTAAGCTTTAGATATAATTTTCATAATAAAGTCTTTTTTTGTATTAACAACATTAGTACAAATTTCTGGCATATTTTTACATGATGGATAATCTTTATTATAGTGTAACCCTCTACTTTCTTTTCTAAGTAATGCAGAGTTTGTTATAATCTCAGCGATATTAATTAAATTTCTTAATTCTAATAAATCTAAGCTGATTTTATGATTATTATAAAATTGATTTACTTCATTGTTTATTATAGTTAGACGTTCTTTCGCTTGACTAAGCATCTTATTAGATCTTAATATGCCAACGTAATCCCACATTATTTTTCTAATTTCAGCCCAGTTATGAGAGATTAAAATATTCTCATCTCTTGGGATAGTCACATAGCTATCATCCCATAATGGTAAATCATAATTATTATGAAAGTATTTATATTTATCATTAATTATCTTAGAGCATTCTGTAGCCATTACTGTACATTCCAAAAGTGAATTACTTGCAAGTCTATTTGCTCCATGAAAACCTGTATGCGCACATTCACCTATTGCAAACAAGTTGATACATTCTGTTTCACCAGAAACATTAGTTTTTATACCTCCGCATGTATAATGTGCAGCGGGCACTACAGGTATGGGTTCATTAGTGATATCAATACCTAAGTTTAAACATCTTTGGTATATGTTAGGAAATCTTTTCCTTATATAAATTGAATCCTTGAATGATATATCTAGATAAACAAATTTATAATTATTATTTTTCATTTCAGAATCTATTGCTCTTGCTACAACATCTCTTGATGCGAGTTCCATTCTATCATCGTACTCAGACATGAAATATTTTCCATCTGGATTTAATAGTCTAGCTCCCTCACCCCTCAAAGACTCAGATATTAAGAAACTTTTTTCAGAGGAGTGGTATAGACAGGTTGGATGAAATTGCATAAATTCCATATTGCTTATTGTACAACCAAATCTCCATGCCATTGCAATTCCATCACCCGTAGAAGTATCTGGATTAGTTGTATATTGATAAACTTTATTAGCTCCACCTGTAGCCAAAATAACCACATTTGCGCTTATTGTTCTCACAGATTGACTCAATTCATCGTATGCATACAATCCTTGACACAGTTCTTCCTTTTTACCTATTAGATCTATAGCCATGAAATCTTCTTTTATGACTATATTTTTTTTTGATTTGGCTTTACTAAGTAATGTTGAATGTATTTCCTCGCCAGTATTATCATTATGATAAACAATTCTTCTCGATGAATGACCACCTTCAAGCGTTTGATCTAATTCATTTCCTTTTTTATTAAAGTTAACCCCATGTTTTAGCAATAGATCAATACTTCTTTTGCCATTTTTTATAATATTTGTAACAGAGTTAAAATCGCAAATACCATGACCATTCCTAATTGTATCCTTAATATGATTATCAATATCATCACTATCATTTATAGTAGCGGCAATTCCACCTTGCGCCCAAGCAGTTGAGCATTTGTTCAATTTAGATTTAGATAAAACCATTACGGAGTATCTTTTTGAGAGTTCGAGTGCAGCTAAAAGACCGGAAATACCGGATCCTACTATTAAAACTTCTGTATTAATCTTTTCAGACATATAATATAAAATAGCATAAGACCGGATTTCTAGAAATATGAATATTGAAGATGATGATCAAATTATAAGAAAATGCCTGTCTGGTGATACTGATTCATATAAGTTTCTAGTTGAAAAGTATCAAGGGCGTATTATAAATACATGCTATAAATACACAAAAAATATTATAGATGCAGAAGATGTTGCTCAAGAAGTATTTTTTAAAGCATATCAAAACCTTTCAAGCTTCAAGTTTGATAGTAAATTCTATACATGGATATTCAGAATAGCAGTTAATACAAGCCTAAATTATATAAATTCTAAAGAAAAGAGAAAAGAAAAAGAAACTATTTCTGATGAATCTTGTCTAAGTCACCAAAGCTTATCTGTTGATAATCCTAATGAATATTATCAATTTGATGAGCTTGTTAATAAAATTAATCCGTTAATAGATAATTTACCGGACGATTTGAAAAATTTAATAGAATTATATGAGATTAAGGACTATACATATGAGCAGATTTCACAAGAATTATCAGTGCCAATCGGAACAGTTCGATCTAGGTTGCATAGAGCGAGAAACATGTTAATCTCTCAATTTAAAGAAATAAATAATGACCAATAAAGAATATAATATTTTTGGAAAAATAATAAGCGTAATCTCAAACGATTACCCTCCAAAAATTTCAAAAAATTTCTCAGACAGAGTGATGAATAAGATTTATTCATATAATAAAAATTACCGTAAAAAAATATCATACAATTATTTAAATATTGCTGCTTCAATCTTTTTTGCTATCATTACAACCTACACTTTAGTAAACTATGAAGAGTACAATACAAGTCTTTCCCCAGTAATATCAAACGAGACTGAAAAGGAAGAAAATAATTTAATAAGAAGAGTTATCGATAAAGATCCATGTGAAGCTATTGATAATAAAAATACTAATGAAAACAAAAATGAATATAAAAAATGTAACTAGTCATAAAAATTACTTTTTAAGTTTTTTAGTATCGATAATTTTTGTATTTAATCATGTGCAAGCAGCATCTTATCCAGATTTTACGAAAATAGTTGAAGATAACATGCCAGCTGTAGTGATTGTGAACGCTACTCGTTCATCTAGCGTATCTAACAACGATCAATTTCAAAACACACCTGGTATGCCAGAAGAATTCAATGATCTTTTTAAAAAGTTCTTTGATGAAAGACAAAATGTACCAAAAAGAGGACAACCTAGCTCTGGTTCAGGATTTATATTATCAAGTGACGGATATATTATGACAAATCATCATGTTGTTAATGGTTCAGATAGTATTTCTATCTTAACGAATGATCAAATAACATATGAGGCAGAGCTCATTGGATCTGACAAAAGAAGTGATTTAGCTCTGTTAAAAATTAAAGCTAGAAATTTACCAATAGTCAAAATTGCATCTATTGACAATGTTAAATTAGGAGAATGGGTACTGGCAATTGGATCTCCCTTTGGATTTAATCAGACCGTTACAGCTGGAATTGTTAGTGGAAAACAAAGAAAACTTGCTGGTGACAATTATGTTCCCTATATTCAAACGGATGTTGCGATAAATCCTGGAAATTCTGGTGGCCCATTATTTAACCTCTCCGGTGAAGTAATAGGTGTTAATGCTCAGATTTACAGTAGAACAGGAGGATTTATGGGAGTGTCATTTGCAATACCATCTGACACAGTTAATGACGTTTATTATCAACTAAAAACAAAAGGTAAAGTAAGTCGCGGTTGGCTTGGAGTCTATATTCAAGAAATTGACGATAAACTAGCTAAAAGTTTTGGAATGACAAAGCCCAAAGGCGCATTGGTGAGTAAGATTATACCAAATAGCCCAGCAGAAAAGGCTAAACTTCAACAAGGCGATGTCATACTTGAATTTGACGGCAGCGAGATAAAAAAATCCACCGACCTTCCTTTGCTTGTTGGTCAGGCAAAAGTTGGTAAATCCTTTAAAGTAAAAATTATCAGAAATAAAATGATCATGAATATACCTATTATATTAGAAGAACTACCAACAGAGGATAAAATCGCTGCGATTGAAACTAAAAAGATTATAGCAGATTCAATTTCTGGCATTTCTGTTAAAAATTTAACACCAAATGAAAAAAATAACTATCAAGTGAGATCGGGCGTAATAGTAACAAATATTGATGAGAGTATTAACAATAACTATGATCTTAAACAAGGAGACATAATTACCAAAATTAATAATAACGCAATTAATAATGCTAATGATTTTAAAAGAATACTAAATAATATAAAAAATAACACATATGCCAACTTGCTTGTCTATAGACAAGCAACACCAATTTTTATTGCATTAAAAATATCTAAATGATTTGATGTTTTAAACCTCTAATATATTATAGTGCAATAATGAATATCAGAAACATTGCGATTATCGCACATATAGATCATGGAAAGTCAACATTGGCTGATCGTTTGATAGAACGATACAGCGAAATTAGTTCAAGAAATATGAAGGAACAGGTTCTAGATTCTATGGATCTAGAGAGAGAAAGAGGAATAACAATAAAAGCCCAAACTGTTAGTTTAAGTACAAAATATTTAGATGAAGATTATAATATTAATATCATAGATACTCCTGGGCATGTTGATTTCTCTTACGAAGTCTCTAGATCTTTATCTGCTTGTGATGGCGTTTTACTCTTAGTTGATGCAACTCAGGGTTTAGAAGCACAAACCATTGCACATTTCAATGTAGCCCGAGAACTGGATCTTAAGATTATTCCTGTGATTAACAAGATTGATTTGCCATCTGCAGATGTTGAATCTGTATCAAAAGATTTATCTGAACTACTATCAATTGATAATTCAGAAATACTTAAAGTTAGCGCAAAGTCTGGAAATGGCATTGAATCCCTTATCGAAAGAATTATCATTGATATACCAGAGCCCAGCGGAACAAGAGATAAATCTTTAAAAGCTTTTATTATAGATTCTTGGTTTGATAACTATCTCGGAATAGTTGTTCTTATTAAGGTTGTTGATGGATCAATCAACCTTAAAGAAAAAATAAAGGTTTTTTCAAATAAAAGAGAATTCATAGTTGATAAGCTGGGAACATTTACTCCGAAAATGAAACATTTATCTAAATTAGTATCAGGTCAAGTTGGTTTTATGATTGCATCAATCAAGACTCTTGATTCAGCACCTGTTGGCGATACCATAGTGTTGTCTAAAAGTGAAGACTCATTGCCGCTACCTGGTTTTAAGAAAATTCAACCAAGAGTGTACTCTGGGTTTTATCCCGTTGACTCTAATGACTATCAAGAGTCGAAAAAAGCATTAGATAAGTTATCTTTAAATGATAATTCATTTACTTATGAGCCAGAAAGCTCTCAATCGCTTGGGCATGGATTTAGATGCGGTTTTTTAGGCTTATTACATATGGAAATTATTCGTGAACGTGTTCAAAGAGAATATAATTTAGAATTTCTAATGACAGTTCCTTCAGTTACGTATCGTGTAGAAAACAAGAAAGGAGAACTTAAAGATATAAGAAAGCCGAGTGATTTACCAGATGATAATAGTATAAAATGTTATTATGAACCAATTGCTTTGATTTCAATTGTTACACCTTCACAATATCTCGGATCAGTAATAGAGCTATGCACTTCTAAGAGAGGAATTCAAAAAGATTTAATTTATAGATCAAATATGGCTGAGATAAAATATCAAATACCTTTATCAGAAATCATTTATGATTTTTTTGATATTCTCAAATCAGCATCCAAAGGTTATGCATCCTATGACTATGACATTATAGATTTCAAAGAGAGCAAAATGATACGTCTTGATATTCTTGTTAATAAAAAGAAAATTGATGCTTTATCTCAAATACTTCATAAGGATAATTCATATAGACGATCAAGAGAGTTAATTGAAAATTTAAAAAATCTTATACCAAGACAAAACTTTGAGATTACAATCCAAGGATGCGTAGGCTCTAAGATATTATCATCGACATCCATTAGAGGGTATAGAAAAGATGTTACCGCCAAGCTTTATGGCGGAGATGTGACGCGTAAAATGAAATTATTAAAAAAACAAAAAGAAGGCAAGAAAAAAATGAAAAAAATTGGTAATGTAGAAATTCCTAGAGAAGCTTTTTATAAATTTTTATCTACTGTAGAGTAAGATCATGGATTTTACTCTTATTCTTATATTGGCAACTTTAATTACTGGTATTTTTAGTATAATAAAAAATAGTAATTCAACAATTATTAAAATAAATGAATTTTCGTCATCTATATTTCCTGTACTGCTTTTTGTACTTCTCATAAGATCATTTTTTATTGAGCCATATAAGATTCCTTCAGGATCAATGATTCCAACATTAATGATTGGTGATTTTATCCTTGTAGATAAAAATATATACGGATATAAATTACCTCTTACTAATATTACTTTAATTAATAATGAAGAACCTAAGCGTGGAGATGTAGTTGTTTTTAAATATCCTGAAAATCAAAGAATAAATTATATTAAAAGAGTGATAGGTGTCCCAGGAGATAAAATTCTATATAAAAATAAAAAACTCTTCATAAATAATCAAGAAAATATTTTAAAAAAAATAAATCATGATTTTAATCCAATTGAAATTGCAGATGGTACTGTGTTTCTAGAAGAAAACGGTAACAAGGACTATTTAATTTTAAATCAAACCTCACCATCATTAAATTTTAGATATACAGTTCCACCTGATACATATTTTGTTTTGGGTGATAACAGAGATAATTCTAACGATAGTAGATATTGGGGACCAGTACCAAAAGAAAATCTTGTTGGAAAAGCCTTTTATATTTGGATGTTTTGGAATCTTGACAGTTATTATAGTTTCTTTGATAGAGTAGGCACGAAGATTGAATAATATAATACATAGCAAAATCATTACCACTATTAATTCAGCATTTGACTATAAATTATCAAATATACAATATTTTGAATCAGCGCTTACTCATAAGTGTACATCAGAGAATAACTATGAAAGATTGGAAATATTAGGAGATGCAGTACTACAGATATTAATAACAGAAATTTTATATCATAAGTTTCCATCATATACTGAAGGTGAAATTACAATCAGTAGACAGAACTTAGTTAATTCAAAAAACTTAGAAAAAATATTCAAATCTTTTAAACTTGAATCGATATTTAATGAGATTAATCCAAATTTTATAGATGGTAATGTTTATGCAGATTTATTTGAATCAATTATTGGAGCTTTATATTTAGATAGTAATTTTGAGAGAGTAAAAAAAATAATTAATAATATTTTTCTACCACTGCTATTAGATAAGAAAATATCGCAAAAAGACCCTAAAACTATTTTACAGGAATTTTGTCATTCAAAAAAAATTCATCTTCCTATATACAAAAGCGCTCAAGTAAATAAATCAAAAAGTAAGTATAAGATCTCATGCGAAATTCAAGAACTTAATATAAAAGAATCAATGTATGCAAATAAGGTCAAACCTGCTGAGCAAAAGCTTGCATTATTAATTTATAACAATATTAATGAAAAAGTTTAGAATTTTAATATTAGGCAAAAGCAATGTAGGCAAATCCTCTTTAGTTAATTATCTTAAAGATAATCATACCGCATTAGTATCAAATAAATTACACTCGACTAGAGTGTCTATAGTGCATGATTATAATTACAACAACACAAATATTGAATTAATAGATACCCCTGGAGCCTCGATAGAGAATACAAATTTACTATCTCAAGCTATGAAAAGTCATGCTACTAAACATATTATTGATAGCGACTTGATAATACTCTTAACACAACCTCAAAAAAAATATAATTATGAAATGAAAATATTAGATCAAATTAACGAATGTAATAAAAAATATTTATTATGTGTCAATAAAATAGACCTAGATACTACTGAAAAATTTAAAAATAAATTATTGGATGATCTAGATATTGATTATTATTTAGCAATCTCAGTAAAAAATTCCATTGGTATTGATGACTTATTATCTAGAATAGCTAAATATATAAATAGTGATAATAGTATAAAAAAAAATCATATAAATACAAATAATGAAAAAATTACTATTCAAGAATTAATTCGTGAATCTATATTCAATAAAACAAACGAAGAAGTCCCATATGAATCTGCTGTCTGTATAAGGAAAACTGGAATAAAAAATAATAGCTATGTAGTTAGTGCAGACATCATTGTTTCAAAAAATAATCATAAAAAAATCATTATAGGTAAAAATGGAGATATGATAAAAAACATAGGTATACTTTCTAGGGAAAAGATAGAAGCATTCATCAACAAAAAAGTTCATCTTTCTTTATTTGTTGTTGTCAGAGAAAATTGGAAAAATGATACAGACCTACTTAAAGAACTTGGATATATTGATTAAATGATTGTTACATCTAATGGGTTTTTAATTCATTCAAGGAAATATAAGGAGACTAGTAGTATAATCTACATCTTCACACCATCTAAAGGGATACAGTCTTTATTATTTAAGGGTAAATATACCAATAAAGATAAATTTATGTTCTCAATTTTTAATGAATATCAGTTTAGTTATAATGATAATTATAAGTTTCCGTACTTATCAAAATTTGAAACTATAAAAGTATATACTTTCGATAAAAAATATTATTTATTAGGTTTATACATAAATGAACTTTTATATAAAACTCTTAAGCAAGGATATGATTTTGAGAAAATATATGATTACTATCAGTCATTTTTAGTAAGCCTCTCTAATTCATGTGATACTTGCATTACTCTAGCACTATTATTTGAAAAGAACTTACTTGATAGTCTAGGCTATGGATTGAATGTTGATAGCGAGAACAGTATAGAAATAAATAATGAATATTACTATGACTTTGATTATGGTTTTAAAGTTACCAATAAGCTACAAAACAAATATTGTATAAAAGGAAAATATTTAAAAGATTTCTTCTCAAATAAATTAGTTAGTATCAATGAAACTATTTACTTAAGAAATATAATAAAACAGATATTGAATAAAATTTACCCTGAAATGATTCTAAATGGTGATAAGCTATTTTAATCTACCTTTACATACAGAAAATTTCTTATTTTTTAGAGATAATATAAAAAATCTATCGTACCAATCACCTAGTACATATCTTAAAATCTTTTGTTTATCTATTTCATGAATATGAATATTTGGTCTATGTGTATGGCCATGAATAACAACATGAGGATTGTATGATCTAATTAACTTTTCAACTTCTGAAATATTTACGTCCATAATGTCATCCTCTTTTCCTTCGTTTGCTTCTATACTTTTTTTTCTTAAAGAATCAGCAATTAATAATCTCTCTTGAAGAGGTTTAGCTAACATCTCAGTTTGCCATTTTTTTGACCTAACCAAGCCTCTAAATTTTTGATAAGCAATATCATCTGTACATAGGGTATCACCGTGTATTAGTAATATTTTTACACCATTAACTACTATTACAGAAGGATCGATAAGTAATTTCATTTTTAAAACTTTGCATATCTTTTCAGAAATTAAGAAATCTCGATTACCATGCATGTACCAAATATTTATTTTTTCTCCTAATTTTGTGATACAGGATCTGATATCATCAAGACCGTCCATAGGATCGTCATCTCCTACCCAATATTCGAATAAATCACCTAATATATATAAGTCAGTGATTTCTTCATCTAAATTAAGAAGATATTTAATAAAATACTTATTAACTTCGGGTCTTGTTTTGTCAAGATGCAAATCAGAGATAAAATCTATGCTCATTAAAAATTAGTCAATTACTGTAACTTCAGTAATAGTTATATTTTCTATAGGAACATCAGAATGACCAGAACTATTTCCTGTTGCTACAGAACCAATTTGTTCAACTATCTCAATTCCTTCTGTAACTTGCCCAAAAACACAATAACCATAGCCATCAGCAGAGTTAGATCTATCAAGAAATTCATTATCTCTTAAATTTATAAAAAATTGAGAGGTAGCTGAATTTGGGCTACTTGTTCTAGCCATTGCTATACTACCCTTTTTATTGCTTAAATCATTACTTGATTCGTTAATCACGGGGTCGTAGGTATCTATTTGTGACATATCTGGAAGGTGCCCACCACCTTGGATCATAAAGTTAGGTATAACTCTATGAAATATTGTACCGTTTAATTTACCATCATTTACATACTTTAAAAAATTTGCGACAGTTTCAGGCGCCTTTTCTTCAAATAATTCTATGGTTATATCACCCATGTTTGTTGAAAGCTTAATCAATTTGGTCTCCTTAGTTATATTTTTATCATGTATAATGTCACTACACGAAGAAATGCTAATAAATGCAAGAAAAAACAGTAAGTATTTATGTTTATTTTTGCCTAACATTTAGGATAATAATACATTAAATGAATTTATACATCCACAACACCATTATAAATAAAAAGGAGCTGTTCATTCCTAGTTCTAAAAATAAAAAAATTAATATGTATGTTTGTGGACCAACTGTATATAGTGAACCTCATATCGGTAATGCTAGAGCAGCTTTAGTAGGAGACTTATATTTTAGATTATTACAAGAGATGTACGATAATGTTACTTATATTAGGAATCTCACTGATGTAGATGACAAAATTATTGAGAAATCTGAACAATTAGGTATTCCAATAAGTAAGCTTACATCAGATATTGTTAAAACATATCAAAGCAATATGTTATCTCTTAATATGTTAGAACCTACATTTGAACCACGAGTAACTGAAAATATTGGTACTATAATTAAAACTATAGAAAAAATATTGCTCAATAAATCTGCATATCTATCAGAAAATCACGTAGTTTTTGATACTAATTCTTTTGAAGACTATGGTAATCTTTCAAAAAAAATATCTGATGATCTAATTGACGGAGCTAGAATTACACCAGAATCCTATAAAAAAAATCCTAAAGACTTTGTTTTATGGAAACCTTCTACTAACACTAATTTTGGATGGGATAGCCCATGGGGTTTTGGACGACCTGGATGGCATATTGAATGCACTAGTATGATTAAGAGCATTATTGGTAATGATGAAACATTGGATATTCATGGAGGTGGAAATGATTTAATATTCCCGCATCATGAAAATGAAATTGCTCAAGGTTCATGTTGCTCCTCCTCGAAGTATTGTAATTATTGGTTCCACAATGGAATTGTACTAGTTGATAAAAAGAAAATGTCCAAATCTTTGGGTAACGTTATCTTAGTTTCAGATATTATTACAAAGCATGATCCAATTGTTGTCAGGCTTGCCCTCATGAGCACGCACTACCGTCAACCTCTTAATTGGACAAATAATACTATTGCAAATTCTAAAAATATACTCGATAAGATTTATCGTGTTCTAGACACAGATGAGAGTGAATCTACTGAAAGGGATAACAATTTTTTAGGTTTACTGTGCGATGACATAAACACACCAAATGCTATTCAATATCTTGTCAGACAAGCAAAAGAAGTAAAAAACAATCAAAGTAGCATGCCTAAACTTAGATATAATTGTCAACTTCTCGGACTAAATAAAAATAAATTAGAAAATAAAGTTTCTAATGAAGATAGAGTGATAATAGAAAATCTTATTTCAAAAAGAAATGACGCTAGAAATAAAAAAGATTTTACTGAAGCTGATCAAATACGAAATCAGTTAGAGTCAATGAACGTAGAACTTGAAGATACCTCAGATGGCGTATCATGGAAAATTAAGTCCTAGATATATTTATTAAATTTAAAGTATAGGTATAATAATCACACCACGGGGTGTAGCGCAGCTT
>Ga0163111_10000608_pt1 | contig 21481 bp, 26 predicted proteins | sample CRUFie1St18metaG_FD_109645 | JGI IMG/M metagenome (GOLD analysis project Ga0163111, IMG submission 109645) | Marine microbial communities from the Costa Rica Dome - CRUD Field 142mm St18 metaG | ecosystem: Environmental > Aquatic > Marine > Oceanic > Photic zone | place: Costa Rica: the Eastern... | reverse complement strand
GATAATTTTTCATTATCTATTTTTTATATTAAATTTATTCGTTTTACATATGGAAAACAACCAATAGTAGAAAATAAATATATTTTGGCCTTACTTGAGTTACTTGTTAATAATATTTCACCTTACTTGCATAAACGTTTATCACCTAAAGATACAATTAAAAAATTTATGAAATGGTTAGAAGACAGTGGTGAAACAGGAGGTCAAGAAATAATTAACTATAGAAAAATACAAGGAAAGAATCCCAAATTATTTGTGAAAAATCTAGTTAGTAGAGATATTACAGAATTAAAAGATATTACTACTAGAAAAAACTGGATAAGAAAAATAACTAACAGAGGCAACTAATGATATTTTTTAAATTAAATATCATTAATTTACTTAATGTTTACCGCAACTAGATCCTCCACGGCGACGGCGGCGGGTGCGTTTCTTGTGGCTCTTTTTGCGTTTCTTGTGGCTCTTTTTGTGTTTCTTGTGGCTCTTTTTGTGATGCTTTTTGTGGTGTTTTTTGTGTTTACGCGTTTTGCGTTTGCTGCCAGAAGCAGAAGGACTGCTTCCCTTTTTGTAAGTTTTTGCTGCGATTTTCAAAACTTCCTTGAGCTTAAGTCCAGGATGTTTTTTCATCTCGTTCTTAACGTGATCTAACCATGCACTTCCCATTATATATTAACTAAATATAATAAAATTGATACATAAAATGTTTCTTCTAAATATCAATAAAATGAACAATAAATTAACATTAACAAGATATTTGTATTTTGCCGATGAAGTAGCCTTATCTTTATTAGATTGTTTAATTGAGCAACGAGATTTAAACGAGGCATTATTTTGGGTAGATGAACTATACTCTAGTGGATTTGTAAAAGATATATGGTTATTATTATGGAAAATATATTTTGACTTTTATGCTATTACAAATCCTTTATTTATGAAAAAACTAAGCAAAATATGGAAAACTTCTAAAAAAATAGAGGATGTATTATATGTTGTAAAAAATCTATTCTACTTAGTTCCTTGCTATCAAGTATTCTTATTTCGCATCAAAAAATTCAAAAAACCCCTAACAGTTTATTTACCTTCTAGTTTAACAAAAAAAGATCGAATATTAAAAGCTATTAAATATCGTCATATAGGTAATTTACGTTATTTAATTGATGGATATGATTTTGCTGATACAGATTTTATAAAACAATACTTCACAACACAAGAAAACTCTAAGTTTAGATTTTTCGATTATCCTAATGAATTGCAAGAAAATTTTATTTCATATTATATACTTTCACATATGGAATTAGACCTAAGTCAAGTTATAAAGTCAAAATATATTGGTAGAAAATTAGTATCAAGAGAAAAAATGGAATCTAGTAATCTTGCAAAAGATGATGTAGTTGGATACTCAAGATATAAGGTATTGAAAGATAAACGATATTTTAAAATCTCAAATAAAATAGGTTGTTTCAATAAAAATAGAGATGATGTAATTGTATTTGAAAAAAGACTTCTTGATTTGAATTCTATATATTGGTATTATTGGCTATATTTTACACAAAATACCCCTCTATGGTCTGATCGAATTAAAGAGTATGGAGGAACATATAATTCAAAAAATTTCACTGTTTGCTTTCCTGATGATGATAAATTCGAAAACTTTCACGAGAAATTTGACCTTGAACCTGATGAACAAACTAGTGAATGTCAAAATAAAAGTTTGATAGAAATACCTGAAATAAATATAAGTGACTGGATACGAGAAAAATTTGGAGTAGAAGTAGATGCAAAATGTGATATGGTTGATTATAAAAATTGAACTTAAATAAATTACTAATATTATATTATAAAAGCACAATGGTTAAAAACAAGAAAGGAGGAAGCGGACATAAACGTATGGCACGAAAACACGTTTCTGGTGGCGGAGGCTACCAGAATAAGATTAGAAAGAAACGGGAAGATGGAGAGATATATGCCCGTGTTATAAAACTTAATGGCGGACAATTTGCACATATTAAATGTGAGGATGGTAAAACGCGTAATTTGGTTATTAGGGGTCAGTTTCGTAGACGTAAAAGGGGCAATCGTCTATCAGCAGATACACTTGTACTGGCAGGACTAAGAGATTGGGAAGTTATTAATGGAAAAAAACTTGAAAAAGCAGATCTACTTGAGGTTTATGGTTCTCACGAAGCCGATCAACTCCAAAAAGCGCGAGAATTACCTGAATGTTTGTATAGTGATACACAAAAAGAAGAAGAAGAAGATGGTCTTGTATTTGATAAAAATGCCACAGCGGATGATTTTATTAGAGAAAATCAAGTAATATCAGTTGAGCCTTCTACTATGAAAAAAGAGGAGGCAAAAAATCAAGATAAAGATATGTTTGATGGAGATTTTAGTTGGGATGATATTTAATCAGAATCACTATCATTATCTGCTTCATCATTATTATTTGAAGATATACTTGCTAATATAGCTTCTTGAATAGCTCTATCCTGTTCAATATCTATGACATTGTTGTTAAATGAAGTTACAAAATTCCTATTTTGAGTAGTTCGTCTTCTGCTTCTCATTCTCATTCGCATTAAATTTTCTATTATAGACATTATTTGTTCATCTTCTTCAGTAGAATTATTTGAAAGATCATTATTTTCTGTTGATGTTGATGTTGATGTTGTTGCTGTTAATATTGATGTTGATGGCAACTCTTCTTCTAATTCTGGTAAAGAATCGTCGGAAGATGATTCATCTACTCTATAATTTACTGCTGGTATTCCAGTATCACGAATTTCTTTTGAATCTAATTCATATCTACACACAGGACATTTGGCTTGCTCATCATTTAACCATTCTTCAATGGCTGATGTAGTAAATACGTGTTCACAAGGCAATACAGTAACTTCATCCCCTTCATTAAATTTTTCTAATAAAATAGGACATTTATCGTTTTTCATTGAGCAACTAAATTTCATTTTTTTTATTTGCTTTTTTCCTTTTTCAGATAAAACCTTTTTGTATGCATTTTTTTGATTTAGTGTTGTGTAAAGTAAATTGCTCATATTTTGATTATTAGAAAAAGATGGTATAATAAGATTTGAAAACGGGCTTCTTGCAGGAAAGTGTCTTCTTGTTATATTACCAGAATTTACCAAAAATGGTGGGGGATACATATTTGATCTCCCTCCAAATGTATTGTCATAGTTATTTTCACGTTCAAGAATTCTATCAAAAATATTTAATAATGCATTATTATAAACTCTAGAAGCCGAACCAGTTAATATATTGCCAGAATTATCACTTTCACTATCATTACTATTGTCCATATACTATATAACATTAAATCATATTTAATTTTGTTTTTTTAATGTTATATTAGTCTCTGCATCCTACTTTCTTTATTTCTCTATTTAATTGTTGTAAAGTATCACTGGAATGAGTAATAAAAACATCAGGATATATTCCGTGAATTAAAGCACAAATAGACGCTTTTGCAAATGTGTAACTCAAATAAAAAGAAAATTTTAAATGACTTGTATAAGTCATACAAACATTTTGTGGGTGTTCAAACATTATATTATTAGCATATATTTAAAATGCATCTCTTCCAACGAGATACATATCTCGCTCTGTTAGCATAATTTGGTAACGATCATCATTTAGAATATCTCTGAACATTTTGTAAGGTGTAAATTCCTGAAGCGCTTCTACCCCCTTCTCACAAAAGACATTCAGCGCAACTGGACTGTAACCAGACAACATTGTAACATTCTTCTGCGTTGAAACCACAGGAAATCCACTAGTTTTTCTAAGATTAAAGAATGCAATATGAGGAGGAGTATATGGCTCACCTACTGCCTGAATTCCTGCCTCGCGATAACGGTTAGCAATTTCTTCATACATACTGTTCATATTATAGTGTCCATTTCCGGACCAATTAGCATCAATTTGCATATCAGACAAAACTACAAGAATCATTTTATTCACATCTCCAGGTGGCAACTTGTTTTGAATTGCAACATCTAGAATCATATTAAGCATCTTGTAGAAATTAGTGTTCATACCCCAACGATCGTGATTTAGATGTTTTGCCTTCTCACAAAAGGTCATTTTGTCATTCAATTGAAACCATTGAGGATTAGCATCAAAAGTCAATACACGATTTCTAAAAGCAGGATTACTTTTCTCTGAAATACGAATTCCCATTCCGATGGCAGTGTAAAGTGGTGTGCATTCATCGCATTCCATAGAACCGGATGTATCTACACACGCAATCATATCTCCCAATTTTCCATTGATTGTCGAATTTGACTCCCATTGCATATTTGTAGTTTGATTATCATGACCCTGATATGCCGACTTTACCAGCTCATACATACTACAACGCTTGCCGTGAATTTTCTTAGTCGTATCGCCTGACTGAGCAGCATCTATATGCTTCTGATAGTTCTGAGCACAAGCTTCTCTGTCTGCTTTTGCTTCATCACTCTTATGTTCGCGTTCAACAACTTCCTTACCTCGCTTCATCTTGTTGCGAATTGCAAGTTTGTTCTTACTAAGCGTCTTAGATGTTACACGATTGAAATCGATACTAGCCCAATCCCCTTCGCAAAACTTTATCTGTGGTGTCTGAAGTTCTTTATTCATAAGTGTCAACATTTTATTCCAATGAATCTGCACCTTAAGCTTAGCTTTCTTTATCTGTTCACTATTTCCAGATGTGGTTGCATTCTGTATCCACGTGTGTGGAGAAAGAGTCTTCGCATTTGGAAATTCATTTGAACTCTCACTTGCACATTTTTGTGTCCAAATTTTAGCCATTTTCTTACACAGCCAACCGTGCTTACTTTTTTCACGAGGTGCCCATCTCGCCGCGAGCGATAGAGTCTCTGTCACAGTATCAGGATTCTTTTTCATATTCATATAAATCTCCCAGTCCTTCATTATTTGAAGAACCATAAGTTCACAAGCAAAGTCAACAAGAGGATGATTTTTCTCATTATTCTTCTGGAGATATTCTGCGAAATATTTAATATCAGCCCACGAACCATACTGATGCTGATCAGGAAGTTGTGTCATACACTTGACAGCAAATTGGGCAAGAGTATGATAACCGTGCTCCCACCACACGTGGAGTTGCATATAACTCAAATCGCGCTCACCCTTTCCCTTAACGAGATCACGAGTGTGTCCAATAAGTTTATACATAAGCGCAAACTCTTCTGAATCCTCGTGCCCCTTGAGTCTAAACAAAATATCATTAAGATTTTTCTTTAGATCCTCCATACCATTTCCTTTCGTGCGAACAAGCTGGAAGAAGAACTGAACCATTTTTTCTTTCAAATTATGCGACCAACCATATTCTACGTGAGCATTCTCACCGTGTCTCTTAAACGTAGCATTATCTAGTGCGGAAACGATTGCGGACATGATTATGTAACTATTACTGTAAGGCTTTAAGTGGTTTTCTTTTTGTTTGCCTTTTCTTCTTCAATTTTTTGTTATTTATAAAGATCTTTTTGGTCTTATTAGTATTTGGTAAATTGTGTGGTTCGTAGTAAAGAATATATAAGCTGTTTAATTCTTTAAATAATTCGATTGTGTCATCAAACTTAATTGTATCTATTTTTTCAGTAGTTAAAAAATTATATGTAGATGGATCGTCTAAATATGTTCGTATTTCTGAAGGATTCAGAGTAAAATTATATTTTATTAATGAAAATGGTTTATATTTTACGGAGTTATATTCAACATTTTTCTTAATAATGTATAGCAGTTCATCTTTATCAATAATATGATTATGTATATGATAATTTTGTTTATGACCGAATTTGAGTTGATTTTTTTGGTCAATATATAAACAATAAATATCGATATCTCTTACTTTTTCTCTATAAAACTCAGCATATTTCTGATCTTCTTTTTCTAGCTTCATTAGCCAATCAGCTTCTAATTCCATTAATATTGTTCTAAAGAAAAATATTAAAAAATAAACTAGTTATAAAGTGGGAAAATCATCATCTTTAAATGTGAAATTTTTTGGGGGTTCAGGATCTTTTTTATCCGTAAACTGACGTGAATATTTTTTTCGTTCAAAAAAACTTTCGCGAAAATGTCTCTTTTTGTTTCTAAATGAATTTCCTTCAGAGTTTTTATTTTTGTCATAAGATTCTGATTTTTCTTTTTTATCAGATGAATCTCTGTTGTCAGATTTATCACGGAAAAAATCATTAGAAAAATTAAATCGTGTATTTTTTGATTTTGATTTAAATATATTTTCCTTTTTTTTTGGTGATGATTGTTCTTGTTGCTTTTGTTTTTTTGATGTTTTAGGTTTATTTGTTTCCTGATCATTTGTTGGTGCTAGGGCTTCAAATCTACTACTCATATATATATTTTTACACTATAAACTTTAAATCACTTCGTATATATTAAATTTACTTAAAGAAATTTTACTATCATTATATGGTATTATAGCTATAGTATCCATTTCTCCTACCAGCAAACCATTTTTTCTATATTAATTTAACTGTGTGTCTGCACAGTAAAAAAATCCTATTCCGTAGTAATAGTTATGTAAAGGAGAATGTATCTTATATCGGTGTTTTCAGTTTTAAGAAAATTGATTTATCTATTATCTTAAAACAAATACTAAAAATGCGCAATCCTATCATATGTATACCTAGAATAAGTAAGACTATAACTATGTCTGATATAAAAAATGTGTTTGATAATTATAATTTTGGTAATATACAGAATATAAATATTGTTCAAGGAAATGAAAATAATAAGGTATTTATAAAATATAGTTATTGGAATAAATCATTTCGATCCCAACAGTTTAGAAATGCTATAAATGATAAACAAGAAATAAAGATATTTCATAGTTTTCCAAATTTTTGGAAGTGTTATAAGAGTTTTTCAAAACTTTAACTCGAATTTACAGATATAAAATGTTTTTTTATTATATATGTCTGGGTTTGTTCCTAAAAGAGTTTTGAATGCTCGAATTAGTTCAAATATTGAGAAAAATCAAACACCTATGCAAGCTGGTTTAGCACCTCGCGTGGGCAAAAGTGGTGCTAGTATTCGATTATATTATCAACGTGTTGATGGATGTTGTGACTTTTGTAAGCCTGAACCAATTCAAATCCTTAAAAGAGGTATCTTTCCGGGAAATACAGTAACTGTAGGAGGCTGGCCAGGGGCTGGAACAGGACTAATTACAGTTAATTCTAATCCATCTAGCAGTGCAACTGATACAAATGTTTTTTATGTCATTGTCTTTAATAGAGAGATTACTCCATCGCCAGCTATAGTATCAAATCCTGGCGGTGATTTAAGATTAAGAACTCCTCTAGGAGTGAACTGGAATACTTATGTATTACAAAATGCTCCCACTGGAGGAGAAGTTCTCAATAATAATATATATTCGGTGAATATTCCTTCAAGTGATTATAAACTTCTTGATTTTGGAAATTTTGGATCTCCGGCTCCTACAAATGCAGATATAGGTCGGACTGGAAGTGGATGGCAAATAGTTTTGGATGGAACAACACAAGGTGCTATACAAGGAGGTGGAGTTCCAGCGGTCTATCCTGCTGCGGCAGGTTTAGTTCCGGCAGAACAGTTAGGATTAAATAATGTTCCTGCTGCACCAGGATTTGGAGGACCTCTAGATTTCTGGGCTGGAAGTACTATTAATGCAAGATTAGCAGAGACGCCTCCAGGTTTAGATATAGGATTACGTAATCCAGGAGACCCTACAGCGCCGGGATTTCCTGCAAATCAAATCTTTAATAATGGATGTATGAGTTATCTTGTAACAAACGAATCATATTTTGGAGGTTATGCTCTAGTATTTAATATTACTAGATTAATATTAGCTTCTCAAAACAGGACAACAACAAATTATGATACTGGAAGTTATTCATTTGCTTTATCTACAAAAAGACAATATAGGTCGGGTTTGGCCAATATTACATGGTATAATACAGGTCCTAATCCTGCTGGTATTAATACAGGAACTCAAGACAGAAACAATATCGGTATTAGATATACTCCTAATGAAAAAACAACTTTAACTAATACAGATAATTGTGGATTTGCCGTTCCTGTTGCTCCTTTTAAAATTGGTGTTAGTGATATTCCAGACCCATCAGCTATACCAATTCTTACTCTTATTGATAATGCAAATTGGTAATTTAGAAATATATAATCCTTATTTATTATATATGTCTGGAAGATCAGGTTATGGACGCTCTAGAATTGTAGGAAAAATTATACACAAACCGGCAAATATGATGATAGCTGGTTTGGCTCCTAGTGTTGGGAAACCCGGTTGGGCTATTCGATTATATTGGCAGCGAGTTAATGAATGCTGCGACGGAAGTTCTTGTATAGCAGACCCTATTAGAATCATTAGAAGATATTTAACTCCCGGAAAATGGCCTGATCCAGCTGGTTGGACTCCACCACCCAGTTTTTCATTTGGATATGCTGCTGGTTCAGATATTCAATTAAATGGTGGTTGGACCATTCCAGATTACATAGCAAATGCTATCGCTATGCCTCATTATATTATTCTTTTTGATAAAGAAATATTTAGTAATAATTCACAAATACCTCCTGCTCCTCTTAGTTTGTATAAATGTGCTGCTAATGGTAGTCTAGGCACAACATTTACTATACCCACAACAGATTTTTATTATACTACTCAAGGAGGTGGAGGAGGAATTGCATTAGGAACAAAAGAGTATAGTGAAGTTGTCTCGCCTGGTGCTATCTCATCGTGGAATATTGATATAAGTGGTAATTATGCTGGGGATTCGGTAGGAAATAGTAAATGGCATACTATCAATAATGAAGCTGCAAATGGTATTTTAGCCCCATATCCTAATCCTGGTGGATGGGTGGATGATAAATATAGTAAAAGTAGTGCAAATGTAGTTTTTATTGTTCATAGAAATGTGCCGACACATTTTCCCGGTAATCCAACTGCAAAAGCTGCTATGATTTTTAATATATCAAATCTACTTATTAATTCGTGGCAAAATAGTGATACTGCCGCCACTTCAATGAATTTTGGCAACAATCCTGCTACTCCTTGCCAACAATTAATGTTATTAGTAAGAGAGAATGGTATCAGCACTACCTATTTTGGAAGTAGTGTTGGCACAGGAAATCCATTACATATTAATATTGAAGATGAATGTATTAAGGCACAAGCTCCTATCGCTCCTTTTCGTATTCTTAGTATTACCGGGCTTCCTATTTTAGAACAATTACCTTTATAATTAATCAAAATATATAATCCTTATGTATTATATATGTCTGGAAGATCAGGATATGGACGATCTAAAATTGTTGGTAAAATTATTCATTTGCCAGCAAACCTAAATATGGCTGGTTTAGCTCCTCGTGTTGGAAAACCCGGTTGGGCTATCCGTCTTTACTATCAACGTGTTGACGGATGTTGCTTACCTTGTGAACCAATTAGAATCATTAGAAGAATTTTTGTTACTGGTAATAGTATTACTGATGATAATCTTACTGGCTCTTCAAATCCCTCACCAGCGGGTCAAAATGCAAATGGATTCATTGCTGATAATGGGGGAAGTCCACTAGATGATGGACGAACAGCAACTCAAGCTTTTTATGGTATAATTTATAATAGAAAAATAGATATGGCACCAACCGATGTAAATACACCTGTTACTGGTTCTGTAATACAATTAACACAAGTTGATGTTGCTGGAACCGAGACGCTAGTAGCAACTTTAAATGATGACGATTTTAAAACAATAACTGCAAGTCAATTATATGGTCCTATAGGAACCACATTCAATATAAATTTAGGGAGACAAACCGTATCATCTTCTTCTTATACTAATCAAAATGGCACACCACAATCGTGGTCTGATGTTAATAAAACAACAGCATCATCTGTAGAATCTAGACTTTTAGGATTTGGTGGAGGTAGCGGTGCTATGGCATATCTTATTACTAATCCAGAAAAAATTGGAGGATATGGTCTACTGTTTAATATAACACAAGTTCTTAATTCTTCATTCTTCGGTGAAGATAATGCTGGTCAAGGTGGTGGGTCTGGAGTTAGAGGAATAAAAGTCGAGCCTCCCACAGTCTCGAATATGCAAACATTCAGAAAAGATGTTTTTGCAATGACTACTACAAATAATAACATTTCAACAACTTATACGCCTGGAAGTCTAGTAACTACAGAAGATTGTTTGGGTAAAGATTTAACAGTAGCGGCTCCTGTTGGGGGTTTTGCTATTGCTGATACTACAGGCCAACCACCCTTACAACTTTTAGCCTAATTTAGAAATATATAATACTTATGTATTATATATGTCAGGTAGATCCGGATATGGACGTTCAAGAATCGTTGGAAAAATTATTCATAAACCTGCTAATATGATGATTGCTGGTTTGGCACCTAGAATTGGAAAAAGCGGTGCTAGTATTAGACTTTATTATCAACGTGTTGATGAATGTTTCTGTGTTTGTGCCCCTTGCGTTATTGAACAAGTTGTTGTTCCTTTACCACCTACAGTTGTTCCAAATCCACCTCCCGCTCCCCCATTACCTCCTCCTGGTCCTCCTACTATTCCACCACCTACTTTACCTCCCGGATTACTGCCACCATCACGACCAGTATTTCCTAGTTCATCTAGTCAGCTTCCCGGAAGAAATGCTTACGCACCACCCACTAATGCTGGTGTATCAGGTGCTGCATTTATGTTTCCATTTGGAACTAGTGGTGCTTGTCCAACGGAAGCCTGGGGATCAATACTTACTAATACCACTGCTGATCAAGATTTTAAGAGTGGTGGACATTGGATTATGGCACAATTTAACAGAGAAGTTAAAGTTATAGGCGGAGAAGGACTAAACCCTAATGCTCCTGTCGGTAATTATCCTGTTTCTTTTGATCTTTCGTGGAATACTTTCGGACCTTTTGTTCACGGAGAAAGTGCAGATCCAGCTGTTGAATCACCATTTTTAAATGTTAAATATAGAAAAATTGTTCAAAACTCTCCTGTTTTTAAAGTTGGATTTGGAGGAGCTGCTGCTGGCACGGGAGGAGCTGGAGTTCCAGATAAATATATAGCAGATGCTGTATATATAGCTCAGAATGTTCCTTTTGCATTTAAAGGAAATGCTCCAGGAGGTATAGGGGCCAATCCTACACAACCTGAAGGTATGGCTCCTTATCAATGGTTACTATTAGATATCTCTACTGCATTGAAAGAAATTGATTCCTGGGATGGTGCACCTACTAGTTTTTTTATTTCAGGAGTGCAAACAGGTCAATGGCCGCCAACTCTAGGTGGGAGAAAGACAGCTTTAAATTTTTCTCAAACTAATAGTGTTCCGCTTATTGAATATGATCCCTCTCTTTCACTTGCAAATGGAGGAAAACCTAATGAAACTGATAATCGAAATGGATTACTTTTTGTAGAAGCGTGTGATATTGGTGTTGGTGTTTTAGGACCTTTAGCCCCATTCAAAACACCTCCTACTGCAACATTAATAGGTTAATTATATTATTTTGTTTAAATTTAAAAATTTAAATAAAAACTATACATAAATGGCTGATGTTGAACGTTCTATTGTCCCCTGTGAAAATGGACCTATTTATCAGGTAAAATTCCCTGATATGAAAGAATCTTATCTTTTTCAAACTATTCTCTGGAAAGATATTACTTTCAAGTTTAACGAAGAAGATCCTTCAAAATCGTATTTCATTAAAGAATCTGTAAGAGATGGTATTCCTATTCAAAATTGTGAATTTAGAGAGATGAAAGATGTTTCCGGTAATCCTATTCTTATTTTGGGATCAGATAAAGTCACCGATATGCCTATGATTTTTGTTGGTATGGCTAGTCTTCCTGTTGATGATGAGTGTAAATTAGCTATTAGTGAAGATAAAACAGGTCCACAAGGGGCTGAAATGAATTGTTAACGACAATCTACTAACCAAATAAATTCTCGAACTTTTACGTCTTGTTTTTTTCTTTTCTTACTAGCTATACCTTTCATTCTATTATAAATTTTATGATCAATTGGAAATTTGGTTACCTTACCATATTTAGAAAGAATAGCATTTAAATCATCCAGAGGAATTATGCCGCCATTATTGTATGAAACCATAATAAATTTTGATTTTGTATTTTTGATTAAAAATTCAAACTCTTGCTTAGCTTTTTTGAAACTGTTATAAGGCGATTTATACCAGTTTTTTGGTTGACCACGATATGTATCAGGAATATTTATAGTTAAGTCCCAATCATTCACTATATCTAATAAAAAATAATAAATAGAATAAGGGTGTTTGTTATATGGTGGATCATAATAAACTAAATCTACCTCTGGAATCTCTCTAATCCAATCTTTAACATCTGATTTTGAAACAAAAACTTCACAAGGTTCCTCTGAAAATAAAGGATATGGAATAGTTATTTTTTTAGTTATGCGAGCAACATCTATTTCCTTTTTGCCGCCATATTTTCCTACTCCGTCTTCACCTTTATAAAAAGCTGAAAATTGTCCGTTTGTATTATTATGTTTTGATACTTCTGTTAAAAGGGGAGCTAACATATAATGTTGCAATCTCTCTGGAGAGTGTTTTATAAATGTTCTATAAGCATCAATTCTTTTTCCATTTTCATAAGTAAAATAAACTCTTTCATCTATTTCTGGATTTGGATTTTTTGGTGCCCAATGTTTACTAACCCATTGATCAACGCTAAAAGAAGGATTGTCAGCAAAATTATTAGCAGCATTTATATATTTTTCTATCTCTTTACAGAGAGATTTTGAAGGTGTATCCAAATAACATTTGTTTAATGTTTCTGAATATCCAGAAATATCATTTACATATAATGTTTTTGCTCTTGTTTTAAATAATCTTGATACAACTCCTGATCCAGAAAAACCATCTGCTATAGTTAGTTTTTCACCTACTTCATTTTCTATAAAATTTACTAATTCATTGATATACGGTATAAACTTTCGTTTATTGCCCATATAAGTAATAATTTGATCTTTGAAAAAATCACCCATTTTACTATTCAAATAAAAAATTTATTTGTTTTTATCCTATTTTTAATTATTCTGATAGCTGTCGTTGTAGAGCTGGTATTTCTTCTCGAGTATAAGTTGATAATGATATATATTTTTCCCTAGCATCATATTTTAGATGTTTAGAGTCAATTATCTGGTTATTGTCAAGTTTAATGGGTAGATTTTTGGCTTTTATGACTGGGGTTTTTGTGTAATAGTTGCATCGGGCTTTTGTTTTTTTTGAACCCGGATTATATTCTCCAGGTCGAATAATGTATAAACAAATTTCACGGTCGATTTTTAAAGAAATTTTTTTGCCGTGAACTTTTTCTAAGTGTTTCTCTAGACCTCCTTTTTGGGCAAAACCTCTACAACATCCTGGTTCAGGACATTGGAAGGGTCTTTCGTGTTCTGGTGTGTGTTTTGCATAAATATGTGCTTTTAAAGCACTTTTTGGACCGGTTGTTTCATAAGTGCAATGTGGGCACTTATGAACACGAAATCCTTGAAGTTTGTTTCTACGATAGTAGTCTCTACCATAGTGTTTTTTGATAATTATGCAAGTTTGTTCCTCTGGATACATTAGAAAGATCTACTTATTTTTCACTGAATAAAAAAACTTCAATTCTCTGTACACCGACTAGTTTACGTGTGCTGGGGTAATTTCGTTAGCGGTAACTGTAATTTCTCCTTCATCACTAGGATATTGCATTTCAACTGTATAATGAGGAAAGTCTATATCTCTTATGATACCTACATTAAAAGGTTCAACATTTTCTACTAAAATAACTTGTTGACCAATTTGCATTCCTTGATTTGTAGTTTGTAAAACAGGAGCTGGAACATTGTTTTGTCTTGCATTGTTTCCTACTATTTTTTTGTGATTGATATTTTTCTTTTTTTGAGATGCTCCTCCTTTACGACGTTTTGATTTACGGCGTCGTTTTCGTGTCTTTTTTCTAGTGCGTTTTTTTGCGCGTTTTGTGCGTTTGCGATGTTTTTTTCTAAAACCGCCTCTGGGTTCTGGACATCCTTCCGCATCAGGATCTTTCAAACACGTTCCAAATAATTTATTCATTCGTGCTTTTATTTTCATAATATCTCTGGCCATACTTTTTATAATTGGGTCATCTATTAGATCTGACATTATTTATATATATATCGACACATAAAAAAAATGCAACTACTATGCCATAAAGAAGAATCGAACTTCATTTTTGTCCCCGCAATTAGGACTACTCGCAACCAGCTATGGCATATTAAACAGAGAAAAAAAAAGATTTTTTTTCGTCTGTGTTGTCTCACAGGGTTTTTATTTTTTTTACTTTTTATTTTGTTTTTTTTTATACAGGTCACGGGGGTTTTTGTATTTATTTGTTTTTTTTTGCTGTATGTGACCTTATGAGCCTTTTTTTGTCATACTCAGGACTAGACAACGAGTGTCTAGTTGGCCTCGACGACCTCGCCTTCCTCAATGGCGCTCTTGTTCACAGCGCTTGAAGGGGAGTTGCCCGCCATTGCACGAGCCATAATCGGGTCATTGAGAGGATTCTCAGCCTCGTTCGATCCAGTTGATGCTGTGTCTAGATCGATCACCTTGCGTCGCTGAGTGCGAGGCGCTGCGAGGGTGACATTGGCAGGCTTCGGAGGCTTAGGAGCCTCATCAGGCTTGCGGGCCTGGCTTAGGCTGACAAGCCAATACCACTGCTTGCCCTCCTCATACTCGAGCTGAACGTCGTTTCCGGCGATCATATGCTCTAGAGCTGCCATCGCCTCCGGGTTGCGCTTGTTGAAGCGCCCAGGAGCATAGTGCACAAAAGCCCGCTTGTAGGGCTTCTTCTTAGGATCCTTCGGCTGGACCCTGATCGTGTCTACGCGCTCGAGGAAACCCCAGCGGAGGTTCTTGAAGATCGTGAAGATGCGCTTGTAGCTGATGTTCTGAAAGACCCGCGGGATGCACAAGCTGACGCCCTCTCGGCACCAGTCATCAGCGGTGCGAGATGCGAGCTCATTGCGGTATGCCTTCGCGTCAGCGGCATTGTAAGTGTTAACAGAAGTAGCGGAAGTGGTGTTTGCAGACATTGTGAGTTTGAACGTGAGTTTTCGAGTTTGTGTGTGTTTGTAAGCTAGTAACTTTAGGAGTGGGATGCTTACTTATAACATCAAAAAAGTTCTTCAATTTTCTGTACATATTTGATTTACTTTTGTAAAACCCTGCCCCATAACCCTAACTTTTATGTCTTTGCTTGATTATCAATTTAAAAAAAGAAAAGAAATTATATATATAATGGATAAGCTGAAAACGGGTGATCTACTTTTATTTAATTATCAATCACAAGGTGCGATGGGTTGGTTTACGAAAATGATAAAATGGGGTAGTCATAGTAATTATACTCATACTGCTATGGTATTAAAAGATCCTACCTTTATACATCCTAGTTTAAAAGGAACTTATGTATGGGAATCTAGTTGGGAAGGAACACCTGACCCACAAGACGGTAAAACAAAATTGGGTGTCCAAATTACACCTATTAATGAGCTTATAAATGCTTATAAAAGAACAAATGGGCATTGTTATTATCGTTCTATAGAATGTTCTGAAGATCATTTTTCAGAGGAAAACTTACGTGCGGTTCACGAGGTTGTTTATAATAAACCTTATGATATTTGTCCAGTAGACTGGGTTGAAGCCTTTCTTAAAAAAGATTTAAATCCACAAAAAACGAGTAGATTTTGGTGTAGTGCTTTAGTAGGATATATTTATACAAAATGTGGTGTATTAGATCCTAATACAGATTGGAGTATTTTGGCACCTAATGATTTGTCACTTTCAGGAGAAACAGTAAAATTTACCGAAAATTGTAAATTAAGCAATACTGAAGTAAAATTATTATAAGTTTTTCTCTTAAATCTGTATATGAAAATACAAAATGAATATATAGAATTAACTAATGATGCTGATTCAAAATACAAATTATCAGTTAAAAAAGGGAATAATATAAAACATAAAATGATACTAGAATATCTTGAAAAGAATTTTTATAGATGGAATTATGAAGAAAATTTACCCAATAGAATAGAACAAAAAAAAAATTTGTTTTTATTTAATGCTACAAGAGTTGATACGCTTAAAAATATATCAAAAAAAGGAAACGTTAATGCTCTTACTATTAAAGCGGTTATGTTTACAGCTTTACATTTTATTCCTGCTTTAGAAAAGAATAAATTTACCGTAATTGATTATGATCTAGATGATTTTATTTTTATTGAGATGGGTGGTGATCCTAGTAATAAAGATTACACAGTTTTGTGTTTGTTTATTGGTTTTGATAAGGTAATAAAAACTACAAAGAATTTTATTGAAATCGTAACTCCTATAGATAAAAATATATTTTTTGCACCTGAAGTTGAAAACATAAATAGTTTACCAGCAAAATTAACTTATCCAAACAAATCGGGATATTATAGTATAGGAAAAATAGCGGTTTTTTTACTAAGTAAAAATGCAAAAACAAGAACAATTGATGAATATAAAACAGATTTAGCTCCTTTATTAAATACCAAAATCTATTGGATGATATTAAGATGTTTGGCCTACAATCCCAAAAATAGATACTTGCTGTATATTTAATTTCTCCTATTTAATTATAGATGTCTATTGCTGTATTAAGAAGAAAGACTAAGTTTAAAAATCGTATTGGTGCCAATAGAACCGATTATAATTATATAGGACAACCAAAAGGGTTAGCTTACAGAGGATTCGCATTGAATATGAGTAATCGAGGTAGTGTTACTGGTAGCAAATTTAATAATGGAAAAACAACTGGCATAGCTGCTTCTTGTGGCCAATGTAATACTCTTGCTGCTGCTAATGAAAGGCAATCCAACTGTGCGTCTTGTAATAAATCTGCTGTAGCAAAACAGGTATCTTACAGAAATTATCATAGACGAGCTACAGAGGCTGTTTCTAGTGGAAAAGGAACGGGATTAAGAGCTAAAGTTACAACAGGAGAAGCGAAATCAACCTGGAAACGCGGACCTAGTTTTGAATCTAGTTCTCATATTGATAACAAAAAATCTGCTGTTATTCAGTGCACAGAGCCCATTGGGTCATTAGCACTAGGATGTTCATATCCAAATGAAGTTACAGAACCTAAGCGAAATACTTGCTCTGTTACACTAGGCAAAACATCTTATACTAGGATGTATAATATTCCTTGTAATACTGCTAAAAAGGTATTGGGAGTTACAGCTAGTGATCAAATTGCGCGCGTTAAGGCGAGACGTGTTTGTAAGGCAAGTGGAAAAAATAGTTCTACAGGTGAACCTTGTAGCGAGCCTTATGAGTCTAATCTGATGAAAAACAACAAACGAACAGGTTGTGTTTAAAATTGATTTAAAAATAAACTTTATAATTAAATCAAACTATGTCTTCCTATATCCTTGAACTAAAGATTGCCTCTGATGATTCTAAGCTTATTGAAAAATATACTGAAGCTGTAGCTAAAATGCAAACAGAAGAATATATAAATAATCCTCACAAGGATTCCGGATTTGATATTTACATTCCGATGGCTGAAAATATGATTTGTCCTGGTGAAACTCGCCTAGTAGATCTGCAAATTCAGTGTGCTGCTTATAAGATAGTATGTGATGGTGAAAAATGTATTAAGAAACCATCACCATTTTATATCTATCCCAGATCCTCTATTTATAAGTCTATATTGAGACTTGCAAATAATACAGGAATTGTTGATAGTGGTTATAGAGGAAATTTGAAAGGTGCTTTTGATAATATATCAAGAGTGGGAGCTTCATTTCCCATTTCTACCTGGTATCAGCAATGTGAAGCATATTCGCGGCTCTTGCAAATTTGTATGCCAGACCTATCTCCATTTGAAGTGAAGATCGTTGAATCATTGGATTCTACAGCACGCGGGTCTGGCGGCTTCGGGTCAACTGGGAAATGAGTAATGTCTAGCTATATAATTATCACACTTTTTAGAAAATTCTACGTTTTTTGACGGATTTTCTCTAAAGAATCTATTACATCTAGGGCATAAAATGACATTAAATTGGTATATTGTTTTGTCTTTTTTTTCTCTTTTATACAAAATCTCTCTACTTGTGAACTCATAACAATGGAAACACGATTGAATCCATCCTTCTTTTGGTAATCTAGATTCTCTGAATATATATATATTTTTCATCAGCAACATATATTCTGTTATTAAAGTAAAACTTTAGCCATTGCGTAAAAAAAAATCTAAATGTATTTTATAAAATGGTTAACAACAACAATCACAACAACAACAATCAAGCCGGTGGCAAAAGACGTAGACGCCGCAAAAGAGGAGGAGCTGCTTTCGTCGCTGGACCATCTCAGATGAATTTAAACACCCAAAATGAAATTGCTGAAACTCAACAAGAAATTTCTAATATGCGCAATGGTAATAATGTTAATAATAGTGTAAGTGTTGAGAGTGTTTCAACTGTTACTAATTCCCCAGTTCAAGAAAAGAAAAAAGGTATTTTTTCTGGATTAACTGGTGCATTTGAGGGTTTGGGAAATAAAATGAAAAAAGCCGTAGGTATGGCAGGTGGTAAACGCAAAAAGCGTAAGAGCCATAAGAAACGTAAGTCACACAAGAAACGTAAGTCTCACAAAAAGCGCAAAACACATCGCCGCAAGTCACATAAAAAACGCCGAAGTCGTCGCAGAAGACGTTAAGATCTTTTTGTTTTTCATACCTAAGCTTTTTAAATGTTTAAAATAAGAGTTTATTCTAGGCACTCTTTTTCGTGTGTTTTGATTTTTTTCACATACTATAAAATTTATATTATGTGATGTTTTGGATAATTTTCTTCCTGATCTAAGTATCATTTTTTATTGAATATAGAGAGATTCGTTTAATATCTTTGCCGAAATAATGCCCAACTTGTCATCCACGAACCTGCTATTCCTAGCATTGCCAAATCTCTCCAATCTATATATTTATTTTGTCGTGAATCAAATAATATTCCACTTCCTACTGTTAAAAAAACTCCTAGACCCATTAAGGCACTTGTATTTGCAATTTGTTTGAAATATTTCGGAGTATCCATTATATATATATTTTATATAATTGATTTTTAAACTAAGGTAACGTTTAATTATAATATTTATTGCAATCAACAAATATTATAAGTTTTTGAATAATTACTTGTAAATGGAGCAGGCAGGCATCGATCCTGCTACCTATCGCATGCAAAGCGATCGCTCTGCCATTTGAGCTACAACCCCATTTTGATGCACCTTCCGGTAATCGAAACCGGGGCATTTCGGTGGAAGCGAAATATGTTACCACTACACCAAAGGTGCTTTTGTCACGACAAACTAGAAGATTTCTCTTCCATTTTTAGATCCGGCGAGGGTGAATTGAACACCCGACCAATCGATCTACAGTCGATCGCTCTACCAACTGAGCTATCACCGGTGTGGTGAGATATGGTTTGGTTTTAGATGATTTGTTTAAGGGACAAAGACATCGATATAAACCCTTGTAAAGACAAAATCCTACGAGATATATTAATATATCTATCGATTCCAGCACCTACTACCCTACACCCCATCACGTGCTTTTGTCTTTAATTATTTTGCTAGATAAAAAATTTGCTGTTTCCAAACCTGGTTGCATATAGCTCCACACCACAAGACGTTATCGCCTTCGCTAATATGCTGTAGGACACCATTAGCCCCTTCTGTCCTCCCTTCCTTCACTTAGCAACACCTTTAGCCGATCATCACCGCGCTACCCTTTTCGACTCTCACTCTTTTTTGCTGGAATCATAAAATATTTTAGACCTATATTTTTTTAGTGCTGTAAGATTCCACACTATAATAACAGTATTTTTGTTTAAACTGTTTTGATTAATAATATAATAAGTATTTATTGCGGAAAAATTTTCTATAATAATTTCATAAATGGCTGAGCAAGAGGTTTTCGAAATGGTTCTCAAGCAACTTAAATCACAAACATCTGATGTTGAGGTAAACTCTGTTAATATTACCAAAATTTTGGGCATTGCAATGGAAATTGTTGAAGCCACAAAAGTTAAAGGTGAAGCACAAAAAGCTTTAGTGGAAAAAGTTGTCCGTCAAATTATTGTTGATGCTCCCATCAGTGATGAAAAGGAGAAATTACTTTTAGACTTATGTGATGAAGGCATACTAGGAAATACTATTGATATGATTGTTTCTGCTTCAAAAGGTGAATTGGATATCAATACCGCCACTAAGGTTGCCACCGGATGTAGCATTAGCCTTCTTAAAAAATCAAGAAAATAATTGAATATTATTTAATTTTAAATTTTTTAAATTTAAATAATTTATACCGATGCATACGTAGCTGTCCAATCTCTGGCAGTCATATCATATGCAAGTCTATTATTTACATACTGATCAGCAATATCTGGAACTAGAGGATCGTCTGGATTTGGATCGTCTAGTAAACTACATATACTCAGCAAAACTTTTGAAATTGTAAGAGCTGGACTCCATTGATCTTTTAAAACATCTAGACAAATACCACCAGCACTATTAATATTAGGATGATAGATTCGAGTCACGAATTTTATTTTTGGTGCTTTAAATGGATAATTACTAGGAAAAATAATACTAAGTTGAAATACACCCCCTTCATAAACAGAACCAGTTGGTCCCATTAATGTTGCATCCCAATTATAAATATCGTCTCCACTAGGACCTGCGCTACAATTCGACGGAGGATCTCTTTCCAATTCTTCTAACTCTTTTTTTATTCTTTTTGCTGAAGCCATAACTAGTATATAAGATATAAGTGTTGCTTTTATATCCTTTCATTATTTATCTTTACCATCTTGATTTCTTTTTATTATTAATATATATAATGAATAGTAAGGTAAGTCAATCTATTGCTTTTTTAAATACAATGATGGAGTCTTTACCAAATTCTGTAGAAAAGGAGTTTTCTGCGGAAGTAAGAAAAGCATATACAGCAAAAAAAATAAAAGATATTGGTAAAAAATTAAATATTGAGTTGAAGGGAAAAGATAAAGACATTTTAGGTATTTTTGAAAAATTTTTATACGCATTCGTAAAAGCCTATGTATCATCTAGTGGAGGGCAAGTTGGAGGTGGGGGGAATTCACCTAACCAAATTGTTCCATATGCTTCCACAAGAACGGTAATGAACACGTTAAGGCAAATTTTAACAAATTGGGATCTTTATGCTTCTGCTGGTGTAGTTGTATATAACGGTATACTTGTTTATATGGGAGTTAGGGAGATTAATAGAATTTTGGGCACTACTTTAGGTCACTCTTATAGTGGTAATGGTCAAAATCAACCTATGGGATCCGAATTAGTTATTCGTGATCAAGG
>Ga0163111_10000606_pt1 | contig 21530 bp, 14 predicted proteins | sample CRUFie1St18metaG_FD_109645 | JGI IMG/M metagenome (GOLD analysis project Ga0163111, IMG submission 109645) | Marine microbial communities from the Costa Rica Dome - CRUD Field 142mm St18 metaG | ecosystem: Environmental > Aquatic > Marine > Oceanic > Photic zone | place: Costa Rica: the Eastern... | reverse complement strand
GCTTTTGGAAATACTTTTGAGTATATTCTTCTTAATTTTGTAGTTGATGGTCTTGGTCCTCCTAAGATAATTCTATTTTGATTATTAAAATCTTCTACTGCATTAGCTTCAGTTAAAAACTCTGGATTGAAAACTATATCAATATCGTAATTTGAATTCCATCGTGCAGTAGTACCTGGTGATACTGTCGATTTTACAACGATAGTTTTACATTTTTTTAATTTACATATTTTATCAATTGTCCATTCAACTAATTCAGTACTACAACTACCATCACTATTCATTGGTGTTGGTAAACAAACGAAAACAATATTTTGTGACATAGCTTCTGTTTCGCCTGATGTTCTTTTACTTTCATCTAAATCATAAGTGTAAACATCGAAGTAATTTTTAAATTTTTGATAAATTGCATTACCAACAAATCCTTGTCCTATAATTCCTATCATAATTGTTCTTTTAAATATTCAAATAACGTTTTTGTTATTTTTGGTTTTTCAAAATCTGTATCTAATGTATATCTTCTATCATGCCCTTTTCTATCTTCTACAAATTCATACTTTGGTGCTTTACCTAAAAGAAATGCTATGTGAGCTACTATATCTATATTTTGTAAAGTATCACCACTACCAATATTATAAGTACCTTCTTTATATAACATTAATTTTAAGATTTCTTTAACATTATCTTCGACCCAAATCCATTCTCTAATTTGTTTACCATCACCATATACAGGTATTGGTTTATCCTCTTTTATTGAACGCATGATTGTGGGAATAAACTTTTCACTATGTTGGTTAATACCAAAGTTGTTACAAGTACGAGTTATAACATAAGGTAATCCAAACGTATGTCCACAACTATAAACTAACATATCAGCCGATGCTTTTGTTGCTGAGTAGTAAGATGATGGATATAAAAAGTTTTGTTCAAACGATGCATCAATATCTAATAAATCTAAATCACCATAAACTTCATCGGTACTGATTTGTACAAACTTTTGTAACTTTGGATTTTTTCTAGCTAATTCTAAAAGATTATATGTTCCTTCTATATTTGTTTTTACAAAAGGTTTACCATCTTTGATTGAGTTATCAACATGAGATTCAGCTGCAAAGTTTACTAAAAAATCATACTCACCTAAATCTTCTGCGGTTACATCACATATATCTTTTTTTAGAATTGGTATCTTTGGAATACTATCTACATTGGAAGCGTATGTTAGTTTATCTACTACCAAAACATCTAATCCTTTACTAACACATAAATTAGCAAAAGAAGAACCTATAAAACCAGCTCCACCAGTAATGATTACTCTTATACTCATATTAAATTTGTCTTTGGGTTTTTAAATGAATCAGCATGATATTTAAAAATAGCTGAATACACTCCATCATTATTCCATTTCCTACCATTTCTAAAGAATTGTTGGTGTTGTAATTCTAATCTATCACATAAAGAATAAATAAAATCTGGTGAAACATAATTTATATTTTCTAATAAAAATAAATACCCACCAACATTTAAATACTTATCTAAATCTCTAAAAAACTTTTTATGAAAACTATAATCTTCATCAACTAATATTCTTGGATTATGATTAGTATGTTTTGGTTTATGTGGAAAATGTGGTGGATTTGAACAAATAAAATCAACCTTTGGTCCATCATAATTATCAAAAGCATCACTTACATAAAACTTAGCATCTAAGTTATTTTGCTTATTTGTTTCTTCTATACACTCTCTATTTGGTTCATAAATATCTATTAGATGAATATCTTTTATTCCATATTTCATAGCTATATGAAACCCCATAAAGCCAGGTCCACTACACATTTCCATTATGGAATTTACCTTTGGGAAATCATAATTTTGGTAATCACGCACCCAATTTATTCCACCACCATTTAATCCCCTTTTCCAATATACATTGTTAAAATTTAACATTACTGAATCCATTCACTTTTTTTATTTCTACTAAACTATCAACAACGTCTCTCATTGAATCAATATGTGATATAATCATAACAAAATCAAATTGAGTTTTTAAATATGCGAATAACATATAAAGAGATGTTAAGTTTTCATTATCTAATGTACCAAATCCTTCATCAATTACTAAGAAGTTAGGTCTTGGAAGGTTACAGACATTGATTAGAGCAATTCTAATTGCTAAACCTGATATGAACCTCTCCATACCACTACACATCTCTAATCCCCATTTCTGGTCATCGTAAACAATAAATGCGTTAACATTCTTACCATCCATCTCCAACTGCATTCCAAAGTCAACAATCTGTCCTAAGATGTTATTTACTTCACCTTCAATCATAGGTAATGCTTTCTGTATCAACTCATATGATACACCATCTCTACCCAATGAGTTAAGATAATACTCAAATAGATTATGAGTTTCTTCTAAATCTTTTACTTCTTTAATTCTATCTTCGATTGTTTCTTTTTGATTTTGTAAAGCAGATATTGTACCATTCATTCTTAGAATATCGGTATTATTATTTCTGATTATTTGCTTTATTTTTGTTAAATCAGAACGAACATCTACAATCTCATCTCTAACTTCTTTATTTTTCTTAATCTGTTTTTCATTCTTATAATATTCTTCGATAAGTTGTTCCTGTTGAGTGATTTGTGTAGAATTCTTAAATTCTTCGGTCTCAATTGTTGATAACTTGTTAATAAGTTGAGATATCTCTCTATCAATCTTATCTTCTTTTTCTTTAGCTTCATTGAAATTTTTCCATTCTTCCTCTAAAGTTTTTAAAGAATCTATTTTAATTTCCAATTCAGATAATTTAGATTTTAGCTCTTTATTTTCTGATTCTTTTTCATCTAATTCTTTATCTACCTTTTCTTTTTGCTCTAAGATTGTTTGTGAGTTTTCCATACAGATATCACATTGTTCATTGTATTTGTGTGAATCTAAATGTTGTTTTCTTTCATATAGAGAATCTAACTTTATTTCTACTTTATCTAATTCTGATTTTATTTTATTAGAATCAAATTTTGCTTCGCTTAGAGAATCCATTCCCTCTTCTAATACTTCTTCATCAAATTTATCTAAAATCTCCTCTAACGTTATCTGAAGTTCTTCTCGTTGGGTGATTCTGTTTTGAATCGAATCCTTATCTGTATCTACCTTATCTTTTTTCTTTTGTAGGATTTTTAATCTTTTTTCTAATTCCTCAATCGATACACCACTATCGGCATTTAACTTTACAATCTTTTCATTTAATCTTACAATTTGATTTTGTAAATCCTCTTCTTTACCTTTAGCAGTTTCTTGTTCTTTCTCCATTTCCCCATACTCCTCAATAGAAGTTTTAAGGTCGTTTTCGATATCGGCGAGTCGGGTCGTAAAATCATCACTCTTGAATTTTCTGATAAGTGAAGCGTTATCCCTATTCTCATCACTTGCTAATCCATATAGTTTATCAAAGATATCTACTCCCATAAATTGAGCTAATATCTCCTTTCTTTCGGATTGTGATTTATCTATGAATAGTGCGTTATCACCTTGTAGTGATAAAGTAGTAAGTACGAAATCCTCATACTTACCTAAGTATTGTATAATTGATTTGTTTGTATCCTTTCGTTGTTCACCATTAAGTGAAGTGATATGTCCATTCTCATCACTCCAAAAATCCACATCTACTTTTAGATTTCTTCCGTGATTAATTAACTTAGCTCTTCTCTCAATGTAGTAATCCACTTCATCTATTTGGAAGTGTAGTTTACATCTAAAGTGTGTTTTACGATTATTAAGTATGTTCTTAGCCATAAATGTTCTACTTGTCTTATCGTAGATACAAAAGGATAAGGAATCAAATAGTGCTGATTTACCACTAGCATTAGGAGCAAAGATACCAACGATACCTTTTGTTTTAGTAAAATCAACTTTGTTACCCTCACCATAGGAGAACATATTAGTAAACTCAAATGATTGTGGTATCCATTGTATATTAGGAGTTACATCATCATCTGTAAGTTTTGTATTGATATCTCTGTTGATTTGCTGAATCTTATCTATCGTATCATCATCTGCCAAATATTGTCTTTCCAAATATCCTTTGATAAGTTCGTTTTGTAATTCAACATCCCTAACATTACCGATGGTTAAGTTCGTATCGAAATCACCAATTTTTTGTTTAGTCAAAGTATCCATTCGAGTTACAGTAAACTCTTGTACTTTGTATTTCTTTTTGATTTCAGTTAAAGCCCTTTTGATTTGGGATGGGTCAGTATTTGATATCCTAACTCTCAATCGAGGTTTTTTGGGCATATCAGTTACATCAGGAACAACTCCGTTATCTACATCTAATGTGTAGAATCCATAATCGTTAGGAATGTTAAATTCTTCGAATGTACGAGTAGGTACATCCCACAACAAGTATCCATGCTTATCCAGCGATTCACCATGATTTTGTTGAATCATAGAACCAGCATAGGCGATATGGTCTCCTCCAATAGTTTGTCTTTTGTGTATATCTCCCAATAGAGCCATATCAAATCCATCGAACATTTCTTCAGTAAATGAGTTAGAAGATACGATGTATCCAACATCAGTTTTTGAATCATTTACCGGTCCGTGAAAAACACATATTTTATGTGCTCCATCAACGGTATCTGCTTTAGGCCAATTTTCCTTGTTATCCAATATAGAATACACAACAAAAGTAAGATTGTGGATATTATAGACACCAGTATCACGAAGATAATGAATTCGAGGATTTGAGAGATTTTCGATAATAGGTGTGAGTACATCTAGTCTGTAGTTATTATTTAAGTTACAATCGTGGTTACCTGTGATTAACACAGTCTCTCTCAGTTTAGCACATTCGGTTAGAAACCAACTAATCTCCTGCACTAATTCGGGTGACATCTCAGTTTTAGCATGAGCAATATCACCAGCAATATAGATGATAGAATCTTCTATATTATCTTGTTTAACTTGTTTTAAGAATTTATTGAATACTTCTCTGTATTCTTTGTGTCTCTTCAGATTTCTAATATGTAAATCTGCTAAGTGATAAATTTTATTTATGGTATAACTCATAAAATATATTTTCTAATTTATTTTTGTGGTGTTCCAAAAAGTCTAATAGCTTTTGGTAATTTCTTTCATATACATCTTTGTACTGTAAACTAAATTCTTTACACTCTTCTAAAGAAAGTTCACATATTCGTTTACAAATTTCCAGTTGTTGTGTTTTATGGTCTAATCCAAAATAGTTTGGAAATTCAAATCCAAATGATTCTAAATAATCATAAGCTTCTTTTTGTATCACATTTATAGATGGTCTTTTAAACATAAAAGATTTAAGTGTTTTTTCGGTACAACTTACTAACCAATGACAGTTATCATATTGTGTTGTTCTAGTTTCAATATCCAAAGAAAAAATCGATTGAAAATCTTCATTTGGTAAAGTGTATGATTTAAAATCATTATCTATCTCATGGTTTTTGGCTTTATTGTGTAATTCTACTTCTGATTCAAATAATTTTTGTTCAATTGAATTTTTTTCAAATTCACCATATTGTTCTTGAAATGCGTTTATACTATATACAAATGATTTGTAATCTCTTAAACCTTTACAAAATATATTTCTTTCTTCATTTGGTCTACCGAGCTTAGATATTAGATTATACTTAGGTTCTTTTTTATCAAGATTATATTTTTTTAAGTACAATTCAGTAATATCTCCAAAAGAACCAATTGATGTATATGTGTTTTTTAGTAATTTGTATGGAGATTCTTTTGAAAAAAAGTTAAATATTATATGGATATTATCTTTTAATGTAGAAAGTAAAGGATAGTCTGCGTTAAAATCATCCCAATAAAGTTCAGTCATATGTACAATAACCTTATCATATTTTTTGTATAATTTTGTATTTACTAAAGTCTTTACACATTCTAATACTTTAGAATCACATATAACATATGCTATATCATCTCTATCATATTTTTTTAGTAAAGAAGCTATAGTATTATACCTTTTATCTAAAGGTCTTTTTAAAAATTGTAAAGTTATTGTGTTAAATTTTTTATCCTTATATTCGAATATCATCAATAAATTCTTTTAACTTTTCAGCTATTATTTTATATCCTTTATAATTTGGATGTAATCCATTTTTATATTCCCTTTCATTAAAAGCAATATCACCCTCCCATATTTTCTCAGTACTATTTTTAAGTTCATCAAACATTGTTGATTCTGGCTTATAATAATATTTTTTATTTAATACATCATATGGTACTATTTTATTTTCATAATCAGTTTTGGGTTTTTGAGCTTCAAATGCATTACACATTATATATTTTATATTTTTATCTTCTAAAAGAAATTGACAATAAATTTTAAAACACATTGTATAATAATCTAAAATTACATCACTAAACATTTCTGTTATAAATTTCTTTTTGAAATCTCTCCATACTGGATGCCCATCATCAGTAAATAATCCGTGCATTTCATTATCTAAAAGCATATCTTCACTTTTAAACAACCATCTACCAGTATCATCTTTATTTTGTTGTGGTAAGCAAAATAACCTATCTCTATATTTAGATGACCACATCATAACAACCAACGTATCCTCTGTACACTTATTCAACACATTTACCAATTGAAGCATTATTGTTTCATTAGAACAACCAGGCACTGCTTTAATGTCATAATCACACCCATACATTTCAGCTAATTGAGCTACCCAAGAGCCAGGTGTACACCTATCATAATATGGTTTGGAAACATTATCATCTGTTTGTTCTTTTGCATTTAAAAGTAATTTCTTTTCTTCTTTCGATAGTAAAGAACTACCTTCTCCAAAAGTCCAACTATCACCAATACCTATAATTTTTTTAAACTTCATATACCCATTAGTTTTTGAGATATAACATCCTCAAATCCACTTTTCTTTGTTTTCTTTAGCATTTTGTTGACTTCTGAAAATCCCATATCACCGGCATCTTTTTCTGTAGGTAAGATGTTTGTAACTGTAATTCCGTTATTCATAAAATAGTTTACATAGTAAAGAGCTTGGTCTTGTGCATCTTTATCTAATAATATTTTTATTTCTTTTACACCTTTTTTATAGATATTATCCATTAAAGTTTTTGGAATAAATTTACCCAAAAGAGGGATAGCATTTCGTTTGATACTCATCGCATCAAAAACTCCTTCACAAAGTGTAATAGGTTTTTGCCAATTGATTTGATTTTCAAACATTGTAACATTCTTCGATACCGGCGGATTTTTATATTTAAACTTTTCCTCAGAGAATACAGACCTTGCGATGAAGTAATTGAGTCTATTATCTCTATCATAACTCGGAATAATAATACGATTGGTGTAAATACCACCATCACAATACCCAATATTATAACGAATAATATCTTCCTTAGTAATACCTCTATCTTTTGCATATTGTACCACCTTTCTATATAATGGATTTAAACCTTTCGGTTCTACCAATAGAGATTTAAATTCTGATGGTAACCTTAGTTCTACCTTTTCTTCATCGGTAGGTGTTGCTGAAACGATATAATCATCACCATATATTTCATAAACTTTTTTGATTTTTTTAGAATCAACTTGTAATCTTTTTAGTAGAGTTTGTATTTTTCTACCTTTAGCATCACATACCCAACAGTGCCATTGTTGTGTTTCTAAGTTTACTTGTAACTTCTTTTTATGATGGTGACAAAATGGACAGTGATGTGCTTGTTCATTACCTCTTAGAGATGTACCAACACCCAAAATTTCATCCAAAATGTTAATTATAACCGATTTATCTCGTTGTGAGAGCATAAGATATACAATTTACAATGTAAATATACGAAAAATTTTTCAATTTTCCAAATCTTTTCTAAAGAATTTTCCTAAAATATTATCATTAAAGCAATGAGATTCATATAAAACATTATGTTTTATCTGTTCTTCTAACTCATAATAAGTCATTGCTTTCTTTGTTTTACAGAATCGTAAGATGAATTTTTCGATATCATCACCATCCCACTTCTTTACTTCAGCGTGTGATGATTGATAATCTTTCCAATTTGATTCTTTTACTACCTTTCTTTTTCTCTTTGTACCTTTTAGTGGTGGTAGTGTTCGGTGTGCGTACAAAGATTTTCTTCCGATATAAAATTCACCTGATATTTTCTTTCGGATTTTGTATATAAATCCTATTGAATCTTCAGGCATATCGGAAATTTCGGTAATCAGTTTACCTTCATATTTCCATGTGGGCATAGTCAAAAAGTTTAATAATCAACTGAATCAGAGTATTTTTTTAAGTTCAGTTTGCCGCCTCTTGCTTTTTCTAAGTTTGGTTTTGTAGATATATCTTTTCCACCATCCAATGAGATGGGAGTTTTATCTTTTGAGTCTTTTCCTAATTTTGAAAACTCAGAAGCTTTAAATAAATCAAGTATTGAAGCCATAATATTTTTCCTCTTTTATATAAATATAAGTTTTTTAATTAAACATCAATTCTAACTATAAAGTTAACTGGATAGTCAGGTAAGTTTTTAATTGGTTTTGGTAATTTAGCCACAGCCATCATTTCATTATCATTATTATATAAACCAATTGTGGTTATATATGGTGCTAAATAAGAACCAGTCAAATCAGTTGAACCAGATTCCCAATAATCATCCCAACTACCACTAACATATTCGTTAGTTACTGATGATGTAACTGAACCACTATAAAATGGTTTTCTATCTATACTGTATATATCTCTAATTTTTACAGTTTTAGCTGGTTCACCTCTTACAACTGGTGTTGTTGTAAAATTTTGAGAACCACTTTCAAATACCGTTACTGCTGTTGGGTTCTGAGAATAATTAAATTCACAATCTCCAACTTCTAAGAAAAACTCATGCTCATAAATTGTATGAGTTCCTTTAAATGTTAAATCATATCCATTTAGTAGTGAAGTACAATTAGCATCGTTTAAAACAAATAAGCCTTCACCATAAAAAACATTTCCAACTATATAAGCACTCCAATTTGTAATTAGACCAAATGGATTATCATCATCAGCAAATCTAATAATACCACACTCAAAATCCATTGTAAGTATTGATACAGCGTTCATAGCAGTTACTCTCGTATCTGCTCCACCAATTGGAACTATTGTTAAAACATTTAACGAACCACTTTCAAAGTTTGTTAAATCAGTTGTTCCGTGATATTCATTTCCATCGAAATCAGCAAAGTGTATTTCACCTGTTTCATTATTTAATAAAAGAATCTTAGCACATCTCGTACTTTCAACCAAATTTCCATATCCATCATCAACAATCTTTAATCTTTTTGATTCTACTTTAGGTGTGTGTATGAATAATTCTACCGAACCTGGTTTTATTTCTTCACCATATTGTGATTGTGATACTGCTAATAACTCTATGTGATTAGTTAATACTCTTTGATTACCATAAGCAAATTGTGGATGTTGTTTCCCTGCGCCTGTTAATGGTGATAATTTATTTGATGGATGATAATATTTTGCTTTTGTTGATTGATATAGTTGCCTTTGATAAAATTCATTAGTTTTTGCATCATTAATTGGGTCAAAGAATGTATCTAAATCATAAGCACCACCCGGTATAGTATTCAGTACTATAACTTCATCTTTTACTGATGCTGAATGAGCAGTGTAAATCTCATAACTACCCGAACTATGTGTATAGGTTTTATGAGTCCTAATAGGTCTAATGTTTACGTTTTCTGCTGGAATTTCTTTTAACATATGATATTACTCCTTTATATAAATATCACAAAAAGAAAAACCTCACTTTTGATGAGGTTCTTACTTTGTTTGAAATGCGTGCCTACGGTTAAAAGTCTAATTTAACTTTTACTAATATTTCTTTATCAAACGATTTTGCAATCGGTTGAGATGTTTTAGCTACTGCTAACATTTCGTTTGCATTATTGAATAATCCAATTGTTGTAATATAAACTCTTGGGTCTCTCTTAAACGATGATACTGCAAATGCGTTATCTGAACCACTTACGAATGTTGGGTTGTTAGAGAAGTTAAACTCTCTGTTGTTTGCTCTAACAAAATAATGTGATGTAGATACATTCTCAGTTCTTCTTGCTTCGAAATCTGCTCCATTCTTAATTGCTGCGTACAACCAGTGATGTGCTTTCTTATCAGCATCTACTCCAGTAAACAATGAACTAGTCGTTGAGTAATTCAATGCCGCTGAACCTGTATGTGCTGAGAAACCTATTTCAGCTTCTAATGCGCCAGGATTAAGTAGTATGATTCCTTGGTCAGGATAAAATACACCATAACCTTGTCCTACTGAGAATGAATTACCATCTGTAGAACCTGATGTATATTTACTATCTATAGTTGCTTCTGCTGAAGAACCTAAGTTAAGTGAACCACTTACAACATCAAATACTCTACCAGATTTACCAACTGTATCTGAGAACTTCTTACCACTATCATCGATAAGTGTAATGTGTCCTCTTGAACCACTTACTTTAAGTGACCAGTTACCAGCATCTAATTGTTCTTTATATCTTGCTCTTGCTACATTAATCACAAAGAAATCTTCGGTATTATGGCCCGTACCAGAAGCGGATGCGAATGTAAAGTGAGAATCTTCTTGTCCAAGTAGTAAAGAACGATACTGCATATATGTTGCTTTTGTAGGGAACTTAGCGTTATCGTTAGTTGAGAGGGCAACTGAACCACTACCACTAATATGTCCGTATGCTACTGCGTATTGTACTTCACCATTTGATGCGGTATTGAAGATGTTATAAAAATAATCACCTGATGATGATTGTGCTTGTGAACCAGTGTGATGTTCTGCTAATGAACCAGTATCACCTGTCCAAAGTCCTGTAGTTACTACTTCTACTTTACCAGTTATTTGGTCAAATTCATTGAACCTTTTGTAAATTCCTGATGCTACTGCTGCTCCATCTGCGTTTAGCTGGTCATTACCACTTAGGTATTCATTAATAATACCTGCTAACTCCTCAGAAGAAACTTGACCATCAGCGTTCTGTAGGTATTGTGCTAACTCATTGGTTAACGCTGCTCCCTGTTGTCCTGCTATTTCTGCCATAATTTTTTACCCTCTTTATTATTCTTTAACAAATGTAATCGTTACAGGGATAGTTTGTGAACCACCCGTTTCGTTACCATATACCGTAATAGTTGTTTTTATAGTTTCAGTAATGTTCGGATTAGGAATAAACGAAAACTTTAATCCTGATTCTACTGATGCAGTTGTTGTTACTTCATCTCCTAAGAATACAGGTACCGAACCTGCTGATACTGCCAATCCACTACCTACAACTGTACCAGCATTCTTATTTGCTAATACTACAGTGTATCCAGCTGCGCTATTACCCGCAGGTGATGTAGTTGGACTTAGTGATACTTCACCACTATTTTGATTTACAGATATAGAAGGAATACCAAATTCTACTTTTGGAATCTTAGTTGTTCCTTTTGGTAATGTTACCAATTTATATCTTAATGTTTGTGTTTCATCTGGTGATGCCTCTAAGATTGGAATCGCTTTAATAGCTGCATCATAAAATGCAGAACCCTTTGGATGAGCTGGTTCGTATAAACCATAATCAATTTCATCATCCCCTAATGCGAATCTCGTAATATTAAGACCTTCACCTGTTGCTAGCTTCTCTCTACCTTTTTTGGTAAGGATAGCATCTACTGTGATTTCTGTGTTATCTAAATATGCCATAATGTTTATTCCCTATATGTTTACAATATATAAATATAACTTTTCTAAAAAATAGATAAATTATTCTATCTCTAATATTGGTTCACCACTTCCTCTACCACTATCTGATACTTTTAGAGTATTAGGATTAGTAGTAAATACCTCAACTGGTGGTGTTCCATCTAAGGTTGTAGCTTGTGTTTGTTTACAACCTTTAAAATATAAATTTTCCATACCAGTTGTTAAATCTGAGGTAAATTTATTATGTGTTGGTAAGTAACCATTCAATGCTGTTACTTGTACTATAGTTCCATCTGGGTCAATATTACCAACTGAATTTGCTAATGAACCTGATGGTGAGGTAAACGATACTATTGTTTTTGTTCTTACCGCTGATTCTGATACAATTGTACCTAATGAACTATCTAATGGATTTAATTGTACTTTTTGTTTAAATTTCTTTTCTTTTTTAACAACCCAAACTCTAAGTTTTTCTTTTTTGTAATTATTAAAACTATCTCTTGTAGTTCTAACAATAAACCCATTTGTTGCTGGTCCTAATCCAAATCCATTTTTTGCTAATCCATCTGGGTCAAATCCAATAATTTCACTATTCAACACATCAACTTCAAGTTGTTTTGATTGAGATGCAGCTCCATCTGAAATTAAAGTATCTAAACCTATTTTACTACCAGAAATTTCTGTTATCGTAGTATCTGTTAGTGTAGCTTCGTAGTTATTAAAGTTTACATTTAGTTCCTCTATCTGCGTTTCACTTATCGATGTTTCATAAGATGGAAGCGTTTCTTCAAAATTAATAGTATCAGATAAATCTAAATTAGCATCTTTTTGTTCAACAGATGATGTTACCGAAATTATAGAACCTCTGGAGATATCCTCAACACCTTCTTTAGATTCCATTAATTCAGCAACTGGTTCTCTTCTTCTTTCTTTGTTTCTTTCTAATAAGTGTGGTTCTATTAATAAACCATCCATTACCTTAACCCTAGCAGGTATCATTTGTTTGATTGTTTCAAACAATGATTTATCTATATATTTTATTATATTAATGTATTCATATATGTTTAAAGTATATCTACCAAAAATATATTTTCTTAATTCTAATAAATCAGGATAATCATCTTTATATTGGTCACCAGCATGTCCTATATAATCATCGATACTAAAATCAGGTAATGATTTTATAATATCCATATTTAGTTCTTTGCTAGGTGATAAGAATATACCTAACTGATTTGAATCCAATGGTGCTCTATCAAATGCTTTCTTAGTTGCTCTTTGTTTATATGATAGGTTTTGTACTAAATCAGCAGATTCAAATCTAAACTTATCAGCTGGTCCGAATCCCATTGAAGGAACTTTTGCTGTTACTTGTCTATCATATACTTCATACTGATATGGATATGTTGGATTATCACTAAATCCACTTGCAGTAGCTGCAGATGCATATCTAATCAATCCATTAGAACCTGTATCTGGTGCTACGTTTGGTATCGATGGGTTTGAATCTAAATTTTTAGGTTTTTCAAAATCTAATCTTAACATCAAATCCTCAGTAGATGAAGAAATATGATTACCATTAATTTTTTCAGGAAATAAGGAATGGTCTACTATTACTGATGATGATAATGATGAACTCCAAATTCTAAATTCATCTAATGAACCTGTAAATCCATCCCCAACAGATAATTGTGAACCACTAAAGAATTCGTTTATTGAAGATGTAAAATCAGTAGAAGAACTAAACTGCATTCTAATTCTACTTTGGAAATCTTGCATAGCAACTAACTCAATAGATTCCGATGTACCATTTTCTGATGATGAATGATGATTAACATTGATTACGAATTGTGTAAATTCATCATTAAATAAAGAACCTGATGTTGTTACTACTTCACCAAAAGATGATGAAAAGTTTAATCTACCGATACTTCCAAATTGATGTTCTAATTTAACGTTCCAATATGGTTCATTAGTAATTAAAGATTGGGTATGTTGATTGGATGTTTTGAATCTAACCTCAACTGCATGTGATGATGATACACCATTTTCTAATTTCCAATCAACTAATACTTTTGAATCATCAGTATCATTTGATAGTTGTACTGCTGATGTTCTATCATCAAATGTAAATGTAGATGTTTGTGTTGAATCTTGTCTTGGTCCACCAAACTCCATAATAGTAAGAAGTGATGATGGAATTCCATATGTAGAAAGAACGGCACTTAAACCTCTTCTTGTACCTTTATGTTTTAGTAAGTATGGTAAGTTATTTAATATTCTTCTCCAAATAGTATTTTCATATTCTTTACCACTTTTTACAAGTTTAGATGTTTGTTTAGAATCTCTATATCCTAAAACATATTCCCATAGTCTTTTTGTTGATTGAGAAGAATGTGGTATCCAGCTATAGTTTTTCAGTATATGTTTTAACATATCATCACTAATACCGATTCTTTGTTTTTCTTCTACTTTAATATTTTTCTTTAATGCTGTTATATAAGTCCAAAGGATATCAAAGTGATGTCCTATCATATCTAAGAACATTATATAATCAGTTTGTTCCTCATCATTCTTAATATACTGAGGGATATTGTTTGATAGATAATCTACATTATCTTTATCGTATGCTGATGAAGATACCAATAAAGTGTTATACCATGCTATCGAATCACCACTACCAGTTGATTGAAGTGATACCCCATCTGATTCTTTTGGGAATGCTAATGATGATGTCGAATCTGTTAAGAAATGTTCAAATCCATCAAAGTTAGCCTTAACATCATTTATTTTCTTTTGTAATGATTGTTTTTCTCTAAGTAAAGATAACGAACCAGTAGATGAACCACTACCACTTTCTATTGTAGCTATACCATTTTTGTAAGTTTCTAATAATGATAATTTGTAAAAATAGTTTCTTGCTCTTTCTTCTGCTGAACCAAAGTGTACAAAATTATCAAATCTATATTCTTCTCTAACAGTTCCATCTACAGAATATCCATATTCGGTTTCTATAAAATCAAAAGATGATGAAACATATTCTATATTTAGTTTTTGTGTATTGATGCCTGATGAAGATACAAATGTATCTATTAGCTTTGCCGATGATTCAGAACCACTACCTACTAATTCATCTATAAGTTCAAATCCAGTATCAGCTGGAGAACCACAATCGTTTACACCAAAGTTTGGTCCTTTAAGTGGTACACAATATTCTTCTGAATCATCTACAATAGAAATCTCATCAATTATTGGTTGTGTAATAATTTTAGAAATCCAAAGTTCTTGATTAGGTTGTATCTCTTTACCTAATGGTTCATACATTTTAAGAACTAACGAGTTAAATCCACCATCTGTATATTCTGGTAAAAATTTATCCCTTAGTTCATCATACTTAAAGTTTCTAAACGTTACATCATCTGTTTCCCAATTTGAAATTAGTTTATTTTTACCATCACCGAAATGTGCTAAGTGCGTAAGATACTTTGAAGTTTCATCATCAAATAAATTTAAATCCATTTCAAATGCATCACAAAGCTGGTCAACTACATCTTCTCTTGGTAAATCTATATCTGATTTTATAAATGTTATTTGTATTGATTCTAATTTACCAACTACTTCTTTTGATGTAGATGTATTATGTGGTTGTAATAATATGTTGAATTTTAACTCAGTATCATCTTCTTTTATTTTTGTACCTAATAGTTTTATTATTCTTTGTACATTGAAATCTACAGATTGTGTTGGTGAAAATTGACCATAAGGTTTTGATTTATCACCTACATATATTTTTACAAAATTTGTATTTACTGATTGGTATGCTACAGTGAAATCTACATCATATCCTTTAAAATCAGCCCCCTTTAATATCTCAGGATAATTAATATTAACAATATCGGGTGTCTTTACTTCAACTTCATTTACAACATTAATTATAAATTTTGCAGCTTCCCCATCTCCATATCCATCATTGTAGGGGCAAACATAACCAACATATTGTCCAACTCCTGAAGTAAACATTGAATTACTAATTGTAAATACACCAGATTCATCCGTACTTGATTTATTTGTTTTGTTTAATTTAAAAGTTACCTTATCAGTATTTTTAGAATCATATCCTAAATTTAATTTTTGTGGAGCTGCTATATTATATCTAAAGCTGGTTGGACTTATCGTTACTGATGGTACTAATATTGGTACTACTTTTTCAAAGTTTATTAAAAGAGTTGTTGGTTCAGTTACATCTAAAGTTAATTCTTCGGCATTTACTCTTTCAAATCCCTTAGCATCTTCATCTACAATTCTTCCTTTTAGTATTTCGAAATATGAAATTTTTACATTTGATGGGTCTTTTGATTTAATTACAATATCAAATGCACTTCCTGCTTTTCCTTTAAACGTATGACTGTTAATTCTTCTTACATCATTACCATTAACAACGGCAGAATAAAATTGAGTTAGTTGTGTTCCATCTAAATTATCACCAGCCTTAGTCAATACTAATAGTTCAGGTACTTTCTTTGGTGGTGGTCCATCATCCTTTGTAGTATCATCATCACTAACATCATCATCAACTACTACTATCTCTTTTGTTAAATTAAATGTAGCTATTTGGAATAATCCTTCAATATCTAAAGTGGGTACTACCTTACCATTTTTATAAAATATGAAATCATATACAAATTTTTGTGTTCTAATTTCTTCCTTAACAGTTTTATATCTCTTTCTTTGATTTTGAGCTTGCTGATTTTGTCTCAGCATGTTAGTCATACCAGTGTTAGCTTCTGAACCTTGTCCTAACAAACCAAAAGTTTGAGTAAATCTTCTATCTTCTAAAGGTTTTAAACCACCTGTCATAAAGCTTGGGTCAATAAAATCATCAAAAGTATCATCTAAAACTTGCTTTTCAACAATAGTTACTTTTTCATCAATTCTCCCTACAATTCTATATGATTCATCTGAAGTATATCCAGTTCTTCTTACTGTTATTGATTTACCATTATTTAATATTTCTTTATGTGAAAAAGTTAGTACGCTTGGTGTAAGTTTTGCATATCCTTGAGTTTGTCCATTTACTAATACTTCACAATTACCAGGATTTGTTACAACCCTTACAGTTACAACTTTGTTACCAACAGGTTTTACTATTGGTATAACTTGTATTGTTTGTTGGCCTTGGTCAAATTTAGTAACACCACTTGTAATTCTGTTTCCACTTGGAGTTCTTAACTCTTCACCAGCCAATGCTAAATCTCTATCTCTAATAGAAAAAGAATTATCTACACCATTTTGCATAGATTGTGCAATCTGATTTTCTATTACACCTCTACTATTTATTTGTTCAGCTGCACTTAATCCTTGATTATATATTTGTTCTTTTGCTATTCTATCAGAAACCGTCCCTAAAATCTCACCCATTGGTCTGATATTACTATAATCTAATTGATTTTGTCTTGCAATACTCTCTGTAATAGCAGTACCAATTGCAGCTTGTGTTGTTGGTTTTGATTTTACAGTGTTTCCTTTATTATTGTTTTGGATAGGTGGTATTGTAACCATTACATCTTCAAATCCCTTATCACCAAATGTTGCAAGTCGAGGATTTGTTCCACCTCCCATACCCATTGACATACCCATTGGTTGGAGAGAAGCAGCTGCTGGTGAACTACTTTGTGGAGTAGAAGTTTTTATTTGATTCGTTGTTTTTGGTGTAACAGTTTTTACATATGCAGATGGTGTTTGCTGTCCTGTATTTTTAGGTTTTGTTACACTTGGTTTGTTTACAACAGGCGCTTGTTTTTGTTGTTTGACCTTTATAACAGTTTTCTTTGGTTTAGTATTAGATGTTACATTCGCTGGAATCTTTATTGAAAAAGAACTAGCTTTTGGAGTATAATTAGTAGTTTGTTTTTTAACAGTAGTTAAAGTATCACGCACAAGTGCTGATGTACTTTTTTTACCAACACTATTAAATCCTTTGTTTATTGAACTATTCATCAAAGCAAGTGGAGATGATGTCCCAACGGAACTCTTCTTTGAGCTTGTTCCATAAGACATAGCGAAAGGTGATTTATTAAACTTACTACTTCCAAATTTATTAATCATTAGTATCCACTCCCTCCTTTCCTATAACCACCAAACGTTCCCATTCCACCTCTATTGAATCCACCACTACCTCCAGTTACCATAGATGGACTAAATCCACCCCCTCTACCGCTAGTAGCTGCTCTTGGTTGTACTGCCATTGGTTGTATAAATGGTACACTTCCCACAATATTATTATTTCTATTATTAAATGATATAACTGGATTTGCTAAATTTTTTAATATAGGGTTATTAAATGGTGGTATTATTGGTTTTGGTGGTGAAAATGGTTTAACATTGACCACTGGTTCTGCTTTTGGTGGTTTTGGTGGTGGTTTCACCGTTGTAGGTGGTTTAAGATTAGCAAAGGCGTTCTGAAACAATGGTGTAAAAGTTATTGGTTTAAAAGGTATAAATGGTATTTTTGAATTTGCCGTAGCAGAATTAGGTACACCAATTGGACCAATCGGAGGAAATTTAATCTTTGGTAATCCCTCAAAACTCTTTTTTATATTAGCTGTTATTTCATCCTGCATCTTTTCCATATCAAACTTAATCTTATCACCAACACCACTTAAATCGAATTGATTTATTGCATCTACTTGTTCTTTAGTAAGAGTAATATCTGGTTTTGGCTTTGGAGTAACAAAATTAGGAACTGGTGTATCAATTTTACAAAGTTCTTTTTTTGTAATTATTGTTTCCTTTGGATGTGATTTACCTTTTACACTTCCTTCTAAAGCACATATTTTAACTCGTTTTCCACTTGGTAAAGCAAAAAAGTTTGAATCACCACTCATATCAGTATAAGTTATTGCAGCTACACTCCTTCCCTTATAGTGTACATCATAAAAATAATATTTTTTAGTTTCAGCTTGTATTTTGATTGGTTTAACATCTGCTGGTTTTTCTTTTGGTCTTGATGTTACAGTTGCTTTTACAACTTTAGCAGGTTTAACTACTTTAACTACTTTTGTTATTTTGGTATCAATTTTTTTGGATGTACCAAATTTTTGTAATATTGTACTAATCTTATCTCTACTTTCTAATGTTTTAAGTTTTGGTGTATTTACAACTTGTAAATTTCTTTGTGGTAAATGGAATCTAATACTATCACATATTATTTCCATAGATTTACTTTGTAAAGTTGCAATGTCCAATCTTTGAGAATTTGGTTTTCTGTTTCTTCCTCTAAATTTTCTTCTTTTTCTATCTGTAAAGCTTGATGTCAAATCTTGCTTTAACGCTTTACCATAATCAGCTTTTCCAAAAATGTATCCTCTGTTACTAATAAAATACCCTATAGCTTGTTTAGCTTTTACAGTTACATCATTTATAAATCCATCAAAATCATTAATTTTAAATTCTTTTTTAAGATTATCAATCCAATCCTGTCCATATAATGCTCTTACTTTTTTGATAACATTATTTGCATCTATTGAATCTATAAACCCATCTAATCTGTTTAAAACATCATCTTTAAATTCTCCGTTTTCTAAAAGTATTCTGTATCTATCTTTTAAATCTTTTTCTAATAGTTGATTTTCTACTTTAAGTGGTAAAACTCTTATTTCTGTTCTTGATGGTGATATTTCATGTATCCATACTTTATTTTGAAAATGCTCACTACCAACTCTTTTATTTAACAATGTAATTTGAGTTCTAAATAAACCATTCTTATATCCAGCTTCATTGATTAGTTTTTCTACATCAACAAAATATTCAGGTGATTGATTAGAAGCAGCTCCCCTAGCAATCATAAGATAGTTTCTAATATTATCTATCTCAGAAATATTAATGTATCTTACTAATTTACCGTCATCTCCTTGTGGTAATTGATTATCACCATTATCATAAAGAATAAACTCAATAGTATCGGTTACACCTCTACCAAAGAAAGAAGGCATTTTTCCTCTTTCAAAAATATTTCTATCTTTGAAATCAATCCTTTTTGCTTCTTTTTGCAATATTTCTTTAAAGTTCTTAATTGCCATTAGTTGTTCCTAAGTTTTGCTAATTGATAATATCTATCCCCACCAAAGTTATTATATACATAACGACAGAATGGTACAATTAATTTATGTGATAATCCCCCAATCCAAATTCTTTTTTTATTCAAATTTTCTAATCCCATCTGATTTGCCATCCATTCTGTCCAAGGTTTAAGTAAGAAATAAATTACAGGTGTCCATTGTGGATTTTTTCTCATAAACTCAACTACTGGTCTTGCCCACATTTGATAACCAATAATTAATTTTGGGTCTTTTTCAAATGTCATATCACCCCATTCTTCATCAGCTTTGTATATTTCATATGGTAGATATCCTTGTCTGTATAATTCTACACAAATTATTTTCTTACCTTTGTGATTCCTATTAGTGGCTGGAAAAGCTATAGTTTCTCCAGCACCTTTAATAGTTAATGTACCTCCATAGTCTTTATCTTTATCACCATTATTCGTTGCTGCACGTTTTGATACGAGTTTTATAGTTTTTGTTTCACCAGATTGTAATGTTACTGGACTCGGTGTTCGCATCCAAGATGCTGTGTTTGTAAATTGGAAGCTTATTGGTTCAGTAGTACTATTTAGTAAAATTAAGTCTGGTCCATTTCTCCAACCAACAGTACGTCCATCATTATTTCTTTTGAGACTATAAAAATATATATCATCTTTGTCATCCTCAGCTACAGGACTTATTCTAGCTGTCCACTTACCACCAGCAGATTCACCACCTGATTGTAATTGAGCTTGTACACCAGCCACTTGCGATTCTAATGAACTTACTTGTTGTACTAATGCTTCTTTTTGTGCAGTTAAACCTTCTACCTGCGCTTCCAACGAAACCCTCTCTATTGCTTCTGCTACTGATTTTTGAATAGCTTGTTGTAAATCAATAGATGTTTGTTTAAATTTATCTGCAGCTGCTTCTGCTGAGTTTTCAGCTACAGTAACTCTTAATAGCGATGCATCTAATTCAGCTCTTAACCCACTTATTTGAGATTGTAATTCTGATATCTTTGATTGTGCAGCTGATAATTGTGCTCTTAAATCAGCTATTGTGTTATTAGCAGCATCTAATGCTCTTTGAAGTGCATCATAATCTTCTTGTAAGACTACATCAGGTAAATCTTTTGGTTTATTAGGAATTAATTCATCTACTTCTGTATCTACTGCTAATAGTAGTTGTTCTTCATCATACTTTGGTCTACGAAGTTTACCGCTAATTTCACCATCCATAGAACCATTAGATTCCTTCATTTGTTCAGCATAATAATTATGCCTTCCATATGGGTCTATGGATTTTATAGCTTTTGAACCACTCAGAGTTAGTTCATCAATTCTTACATCTTTTTCTAATGCCATTATTCTGTTACTTCAAATATATAATCATCATCAAAGTATTCCGAAGAACCACTTATCTCTACTTTTAATTCTACCTTATAACTTCTATTTACTTCAAAGTTTGTTAAATCTAAACTGATTCTACTTTTGTTTCCATAAGTACTTAGCTTAGAATATTCACCGAAAGGAATAATTATATCATCGCTTTCGTTATCTTTAATTTGGTAGAAAGATGATGTTGGAAGTAAGCTGCCTGTGGAGTATCCAAATGTGTTTTGAAAAGTTTTTTGTGGATACAACTCTCTTGCGAATACCTCTATATCATATCTCCCACCAGCTTTG
>Ga0163111_10000605_pt1 | contig 21591 bp, 22 predicted proteins | sample CRUFie1St18metaG_FD_109645 | JGI IMG/M metagenome (GOLD analysis project Ga0163111, IMG submission 109645) | Marine microbial communities from the Costa Rica Dome - CRUD Field 142mm St18 metaG | ecosystem: Environmental > Aquatic > Marine > Oceanic > Photic zone | place: Costa Rica: the Eastern... | reverse complement strand
TAGGTGAATTCATTAATTCATAAACCAGTTCAGCATCTTGCTTAGAAGTGGGTCTAATGATTAACCTTTTTGAAATAAATGACTTGAACTGCTTCATTATAAATTATCTTTAGTAATCTTTCAATTGAGGATTTTTTAATCTAGAATATAAGTAGCCCTAAAGAAAAAACAACCAATCCAACTAACATCATAATTAATGTGTATGGTAGAATATCTTTGGCTTTAAGTCCAGTAATTCCTAATAAAGGAAGTGCCCAAAAAGGTTGCATCATATTAGTTAGTTGATCGCCATAAGCCATAGCCATAATACTTTTACTTAAAGGGATTCCCATTTCTATAGCTGATTGTATAATTAGAGGTCCTTGGATATACCACTGACCTCCTCCACTCGGCACTAAAAAATTTACTAATCCTGCACTTAAAAATGTGAAAATTGGATAAGTATAATTTGAAGAAATACTTTGAAAATAAGTTGCTAAATCATTAATAATTCCTGTATCACTTACTACTCCCATTATTCCAAAATATAGGGGGAATTGAATTAAAATACCAACTGTTCCAACAATAGCTTTTTCGGTTGCTCTTAAAAAACTAGAAATAGTTCTGTGAAAGACTAAAGCAAGACCGAGTAAAGTTAAATTTAAATAATTAGGATTGATAAACTGAAAGGACTTTGTCAATGGATGGCTAATTGCTAAATAACCACAAAAAATGATGATAAATAACCCAATAATTGTTCCTGCTAATTTAGATTGATCAAATTTTTCAAAACCAATTAAATTAAATTTTTTATCCTCATATTTAATTTCTTTCGTTTTATTAGGAATAACAACTTTAGTTTTTTTGCCTAAAAAATACATAGTAACAGGTAAGGTTACCAACAAAGAACATGTGACAGCAATATTCATATTAGAGAATACGGTTTTTGAGAAACCTATTAAAAGAGGAACACTACTTTTCACAATTTCAGGAGCTAAATCTTTCAAATGTCCAACCTCGGAAATTTTAACTAGAGAAGATCCTGAAATACCACCATGCCAAATCATCAAACCAGAGTATCCAGCTGCTCCAATCAATCCATGATTGAGACCAATAGAGATTTGGGAAGCGTAATCCATTATTTTTTTACAAAAAATAGCTCCAAAAATCAATCCTAAACCCCAATTAAACCAACTTACAATCAAGGTGAAAAAAGTAACAATAAGTGCACTTTTAGCATTGTTAGTACAAAAGGGAAGAAGTTTATTAATAGCAGCATCAACAGATTTACTTAACGCCAATACATGCCCTAATAATAGCGTTAACATCATTTGGACTGCGAATGCCATACCCTGAACATTCCATAGACCATCATTCCAGGATATAAGAATCTGAGTAAACTTATCGACCCAATTTAAATCTTCTATGTAGATATTCATTGGCCAAAAAAAAGCCAAAATAAAAGTAAAAAGGGTTAATAATATAGCTATTGAAAATGGAGATGGTAATAAAAATCTAATCCCTTTTATATATTTTTCAATTAGGGACATCATTAAAAATTAATTAAAATGGTAAATCATCATCATCGTCCCCGACTGGTTCAAAATCTGGCTCCGAGGGAGCTTGTTCACTAGCTGGTTCTGCTCCACCACTTTTATTCAATCTCCAAGCTTGTAAGTTGACATAATACTTGCCGTTGTATTCATTCCCCCTTACATTAAATGATACTTCAACATCGTCTCCTTCAGATAAGCCATCTAATAAACTAGTTTTATCCTTAATGCATTCTAATTTCACATCTTGAGGATATTGTTCATTAGTAGTAATTACAAATTCTCTTTTTGTAAATCCTGAATCCCAAGATTGTAAATCTGAAATTAACTTTACTTTACCATTTAATTTAAGTTCCATTTTTTATTTAATTATTAAACGAAAGTAATGTTTTCCATGCTGCTTCCAAATCATTGACAGCTAAAAATTCTTTAGCTTTTTCATGAATAGACCATTCTAACTTTTTAGGATCGTCTTCCAACTCTAAAAAAAGTTCACTAAGCTCTATCAATTTAAAATCATTAACAGCGGTTTCATTGGGTAAAAACTCAATTCCTGCTAACTTTCCTAAATCATTTCCTGAAAGGAATTTGCTGGATAAAATTTCTTTTGGAATTTGATCAAAACCAATTCCTTTCGATGACATCGGCTTGGTAATTTCAAACATGGATTTTTTATCAGTTCTTGAATACCAATTACCACCCATTCTAGCAACTAAGTCAATTTTTTCTTGATCAATCATATTACTTTCATCAAGAATATTATCGTGAATATGAATTTTTAATATTTCACAAATTATTAAATTCCCAGCTCCTCCTTCATGACCTAATTCTTTTACTTCATTAACCTTACACTCTAAATGAACGGGTGATTCTTTTACTCTAAAAGGTTTTACCAGTTCAGATTTTACTTTTGTAAACCCACTTTTAATAAACTCATCTTCATCTGAATCGTATGGTGAACTGGCTAAAGACATTTGTTCTACCATTTTATAGTTAACCATGTTAATAACAACCTCCTTAACCTTTTGAATATTGTTATAGGTATCTTTGTGTTTACCTGTTCTTCCGCTTCTTGATGGTGAAAAAATTGCAATTGGAGGATTAGAGCTAAAGACATTGAAAAAAGAAAAGGGAGCTAGATTCGGTCTTCCATCTTCATCTATAGTACTAGCAAAGCAAATGGGTCTAGGAACAACTGCACCCAGCAAATAATGGTGAAGTTTTGACAGCTTAAGTTCTTTTGGGTTTAATGAAAGCATTTTTTAATTAATTATACTTAACAAAGTTAACAGAAAAAAATTTTGAGCTTTCCTATTTAAGAAAATTGAATAAATTTGCAATCTGCTTTTTTAAAAGCAATGCTTTAAATGCGGGTATGGTGGAATTGGTAGACACGCTAGACTTAGGATCTAGTGCCGCAAGGCGTGGGGGTTCGACTCCCTTTACCCGCACTAACATTAAAATGGCATAAGCTTTAGCTTTATGCCATTTTTAGATTAAACATAAAACAAAAATATGGACGTTAGCATTAAAAACTTAGATGCACTTAACGCTGTTCTTACAGTTAAGATTTCTAATGAAGACTATAAAGCACCTTATGATTCTTCTTTAAAAAATTATAGAAAACAAATGCAACTTCCTGGATTTAGGAAAGGGCATGTGCCCACTAGTATTATAAAAAAGAAGTATGGCCCTTCAATATTAGCAGAGGAAATAGATAAAATTTTGAATAAATCTATTTATGATCACATAACCGAAAACAAATTAAATATACTAGGCAACCCACTACCTATTGAGGATGAAAAAATCAAGGTAGATTGGAATAACCCTAGTGATTTTGAATTTAAGTATGAAATAGGAATTGCTCCGGAGTTTAATTTAGAACTACCTGGAAGATATAAATTTACAAGATATCAACCTAAAGTTGACGAGTCCTTAATAAATAAGCAAAGTGATGATTTTGCTAGAAGATATGGTAAACTTATAAGCGTTGAAAAAGCTGGAGATCGAGATATGATTCTTGCAAATTTCAAAGAATTGGATGAAAATGGCAATATAATTAAAGAAGGATTTAACCAGAGTTCAACTATTTCTCTTGAGTTTATAAATGATAAAAAATCTAAAAAACAATTATTGGGCTGTAAGCCAAAAGACACTTTCAAATTAGATCCTAAAAAAATATCCAGAGGCGAAGCAGACATGGCGGCGATGCTAGGAATAGATAAGGAAAGGGCTAAACTTTATAAAAGAGATGTATTTATGACTGTTAATGAAGTGAAAACATTAGAACCAGCAAATTTAGATGTAGCACTTTTTGATAAAATTTATGGGGCAGGTGAAGCCAAAACATTAGAAGAATTTAGAAATAAGGTAAAAGAGGACTTAAATAAAATGTTTATATCTGACATTGATAGACTTCTTAAAAATGAAATTTCTAAAACCTTAATTAAAAAACTTAGAATAAAATTACCAGACACCTTTTTGAAAAAATGGATTTTATCATCCAATAAAGAAGCTAAGAAAGAAGATATTGATAAAGAATACGACAATTATTCGAATGGACTAAAATGGCAACTTATTGAGAATTTTATTATAAAAAATCAAAACATTAAAGTATCAGGTGAAGAATTGTTGAAATTCACCATGGATTTAATGGGTAATCAATATGTTCAATATGGAATGATGATTCCAGATGAAGAAGAACTGAAAAAAACTGCTGAAAAAGTGTTATCTAATAAAGATGAAGGGCGAAAAATAAATGACATGATTTACGACAAAAAAGTCATGAATTACCTAAAAAGCACTTTGAAAATCAATGATAAATTTCTCAACCATGAAGATTTTACTAAAAAGGTGGCAGAGCTAACTCAATAAATTCCTAACTTTAAAAAAAAGAAATTATTATGTATAACAGCAGCGAAGAATTTAGAAAATATGCTACTAAGCATATGGGTATATCAAGCTCAACTTTAGACAAGTACAGTTCAATACTACCGAACATTCCTGTTGGAATGACTCCAAATATTATTGAAGAAAGACAAATGAATATAGCGGTAATGGATGTGTTTTCTAGACTGATGATGGATAGAATTATATTTCTTGGAACAGCTATTGATGATTATGTAGCCAATATTATCACTGCTCAACTACTCTTTTTAGAATCTATGGATGCTAAAAGAGACATCCAGATTTATATTAATTCACCAGGAGGATCTGTTTATGCTGGTTTGGGCATTTATGATACTATGCAGTATATAAACCCTGATATCTCAACTATTTGTACTGGGATGGCTGCATCAATGGGAGCTGTATTATTATGTGCTGGTCAAGATGGAAAAAGGACAGGTTTGAAACACTCTAGAGTAATGATTCATCAACCTCTAGGAGGAGCTCAAGGACAGGCTTCAGACATAGAAATAACTGCTAGAGAAATACAGAAGCTGAAAAAAGAATTGTATGAAATTATTTCGCATCATACCAAAAAAGATTACAAAACTGTATGGAAAGATAGTGATAGAGATTATTGGATGACATCTGAAGAGGCTAAAAAATATGGCATGATAGATGAAGTATTAACTAGAAAATAATAAATGTCTAAAGCTTCAGAAGAAAGTATAAGGTGTTCTTTTTGTGGTCGAGAAAAGAAAGAAGTAAATGTATTAATTGCAGGTATTACTGGTCATATATGTGACTCTTGTATTAGCCAAGCTCATCTTATTGTTAAAGAAGAAGGAGGACTAAAGTCTAAAAAAGAAATTGAGGAAACTTTAAAACTTCTTACTCCTAAAGAAATAGTTGATAAGCTCAATAAACACGTTATAGGACAAGATGAGGCTAAGAAAGTTCTTTCTGTAGCAGTTTATAATCATTATAAAAGATTACTTCAAAAAAATAATGTAGATGATAATATAGAGATTGAAAAATCTAACGTTATTATGGTTGGAGAAACTGGCACTGGCAAAACATTACTTGCTAGGACCATAGCTAATTTATTAAATGTCCCTTTTTGTATTGCAGATGCAACAGTCTTGACTGAAGCAGGATATGTGGGAGAAGATGTTGAAAGTATTTTATCTAGACTGCTTCAAGCAGCAGATTATAATGTACAATCAGCTGAAAGAGGAATTGTTTTTATAGATGAAATTGATAAAGTTGCAAGAAAAAGTGACAATCCATCAATTACTAGAGACGTTTCTGGTGAAGGAGTACAGCAAGCAATGCTCAAGCTATTAGAAGGAGCACAAGTAAGTGTTCCTCCTCAAGGTGGAAGAAAACATCCTGAACAAAAAATGATTCAGATTGACACTAAAAATATTCTTTTCATTTGTGGTGGTGCATTTGATGGTATTTCAAAGATCATTGAAAGAAGAGTCAAAAGTCAATCTATAGGTTTTAATTCACTTTCTGGTGAAGAATTTAATGATGAGAAAATGCTATCTCATGTCAACCAGTTAGATATTAAAAAGTATGGTATTATTCCTGAACTAATTGGAAGATTTCCTGTTTTAACTTATTTGCACCCCCTTACAAAAGAAACTTTAATAAGTATTTTAACAGACCCTCAAAACGCATTAATTAAGCAATATGTTAAACTTTTTGAAATGGATGATGTTAAACTCATTATTAAAGATGAAGTTTTAAATTATATTGTAGAAAAAGCCATTCTTCTGAAGCTTGGAGCAAGAGGATTAAGATCCATTTGTGAAGCAATTTTAACAGAGTCTATGTTTAATGCACCTGAAAAAGATATTAAAGAACTTATCATCGATGTCTCTTACGCTGAAAAGCAATTCTTAAAGTCAAAAATCAGTAAACTTAAAGTTGCTTAAGTCTTCTTATTGTAACATATTATTTTAAAATCATGAGGATTATCATTGTCCTTAGTATGTTTCATAATTTCGGTTGAATGCCAATTGTCAAAATTAAGCTCAGGGAAAAAGGTATCTCCTTCAAAAAACTCATCTATATGAGTAATATACATTCTATCTATTAAATTAAGCTCTAAAAATTTTTTATAAATCTCTCCACCACCAATAACAAAAATCTCTTCATTATCTCCAAAATTCATACACCTTAAACTTTCTTCTATAGAATTTACAACCAAACAACCATTAGCTTCAAAAGATTTATTTCTAGTTATAATAATATTAGTTCTGTTTCTTAATGGTCTATACTTTTCTGGAATACTTTCATAATTCTTTCTACCCATAATTACAGGATGACAAGTAGTTGAATCCATAAAAAATTTCATGTCTTTAGGCAATTGCCAAATCAGTTGATTATCTTTTCCAATAGCCCTATTATTAGATATAGCCACAATTAATGAAACTATCATATGGAAACAGCTGCTTTTATATGTGGATGCGGATCGTAATTCTCGAGTTCAAAATCCTCGAATTTAAAATTATTAATATTCTTAACTGATGGATTAATTTTCATAATAGGTAAAGAACGAAAATCTCTTGATAACTGCTCTTTAGCTTGTTCTATGTGATTATTGTAAAGATGAACATCTCCAAATGTGTGAATAAAATCTCCAGGTTCTAAATTAGTAACTTGAGCTACCATCATTGTGAAAAGTGCATATGAAGCAATGTTAAAAGGTACTCCTAAAAAAGTATCTGCACTTCTTTGATAAAGTTGGCAAGATAATTTATTATCACTAACATAAAATTGAAAAAAAGCATGACAAGGAGGTAAAGCAGCCTTTCCATTAGAAACATTTTCAGAAAAAGTCTTTGAAGTATCTGGAAGAACACTTGGGTTCCAAGCTGAAACAATCATTCTCCTACTATTAGGGTTGCTTTTAATTTGATTTATTAATTCATTAATTTGATCTACACCATCGGAATTCCAATTTCTCCATTGATGGCCATATACTGGTCCTAAATCTCCATTTTCATCTGCCCAAGAGTCCCAAATTTTTACATTATTATCTTTTAAATATTTAATATTTGTTTCTCCTTTAATAAACCAAAGTAATTCGTGAATAATAGATTTTAAATGTAATTTTTTAGTAGTTAAAAGAGGAAATCCTTCTGAAAGATCAAAACGCATTTGGTATCCAAAAGTGCTTATAGTTCCGGTTCCAGTGCGGTCTCCTTTTTGAATGCCTTTCTCTAGAATATGATTTAATAATTTATGGTACTGCTTCATGCAATTTTTTTGAAGATTAAAAATAGAATGTATTTAATCAATTAGAGTTATAAGATTTAAAAACTTATTAACGATAAGTTAAAAAGTCATTCCAACAATTGTTGCAGATAATAAAGAAGCTAATGTACCAGCTAAAAGTGCTTTCATCCCAAGCTCAGAAAGTAACTTTCTTTTTGTTGGAGCCAAAGCTCCAATACCTCCTATCTGAATACCAATTGAAGCAAAATTTGCAAAACCACATAATATATAAGTAGCCATAGTTATTGATTTTTCTTCCAAAAATGCACCAGAGGATTTTAGTTCTCCTAAACTTATATATCCAATGAACTCCGTCATAATTAACTTCTCTCCAATTAATCTGCCAACTAATGTAATATCCTCACTACATACTCCTAAAACCCACATAAAAGGAGCAAATATATAGCCCAATATTACTTGTAATGAAAGTTCACTAAACTGTCCATCACTAAAACTATTTATAAATGAATTTAAACCTGTAATAGATCCGATTTTAGTTAAAAAGAAATTTCCCATGGCTAAAAAAGCAATAAATACTAAAAGCATTGAAGCAACATTAACAGCTAATTTTAATCCTTCAATAGTCCCATTTGAGATAGCATCTAAGACATTACTTCCAATTTTTTCTTTAGAAACTTCAACATTGGAGTCTATTTTATCGGACTGAGGAACTAAAATTTTTGAAATAATAATTGCGCCTGGAGCAGCCATAAAAGATGCTGCTAAAAGATGCTTAGCAAATTTTAATCTTTCTATATTATCATCTCCTCCTAAAAAAGCAATATAAGCTGCTAAAACTCCCCCAGCTAGAGTTGCCATTCCTCCGGTCATAACTAATAAAATTTCTGACCTATTCATTTTGGCTAAATAAGCCTTAATCATCAAAGGAGACTCTGTTTGACCTAAAAAAATATTACCAGCTACCGATAAACTTTCAGCTCCAGATAATTTTAATAATTTGGTCATTAATAAAGCAAGTGAATAAACAATCTTTTGAATTATTCCCAAATAAAAAAGAAGACTTGTTAAAGCTGAAAAAAAGATTATAGTCGGTAATACCTGAAATGCAAATAGAAAACCATGCCTTTCAGCATCTAAGAATGAGCCAAATAAAAACTCTGCTCCAGCTTTACTAAAATCTAAAATATAGACAAATGCCTTACCTAATAATTCAAAGCCTAATCTAAAATATTCAAGAAAAGAAATATTAAATGGATTGAGTATTAAAAACGCTAATAAAATTTGAAATCCTAAACCAATTACTACAATCTTCCACTGAATTTTTTTTCTTTGTTCACTAAAAAAAAAGGCAATAGCCAAAATAAAAATTAAACCTAATAAACCTCTAAAAATTGACATCATTAAAATATATTATAGTCCTAATTTAACTTGGTATAAGTGTGAATATCTTTCTCAATAAGTAAATTTAACTGTTCTAAATTAACTGAAATAATTCTCATTTTTGAAATTACTTTTTGTGGAATAAGTTGACCATTTTCAATAGTAGCAATTTTTTGGTCCCCATTTTGTAAAATAAGGGATGAATTTCCGTACTTATCGTTAACTACATAAATTGAATCAATTAACGTTTTACTTTCAGGGATATTTTCAAAAAAAAGTGTAGAGTCTTTTAAATTCCATGAACCGTAAACATTATCTACATTAAATACATTTTCATTTTTATTCTTTCTAAGTGAAAGTATATACTTTTCATCACTTGGGACAGTAGAAGAAGATCCATCTGAGAAGGTTACATAATCTATCTCCCATTCACCTATAAGTTGCTGTTCCACAGAATGGTTACATCCTGATGATAAAAAAAATAAAAATAGAAGAATTATATTAATTTTCTTTCCTGTTATTAATTTCATCTCTAAATCTAGAAGCTGCTTCATAATCTTCATTATCAATGGAGTTTTTAAGCTGTTTCTTAAGCTCCTTTAAGGTCATTCTTTCGGTTGGATTTTTAGTGATTTCTTCCAAATTTATTTCTGGTGTAATATCCTCTTTTTCGCCCAATTCCTCATCATCTAAAATAATTCCTGCAGAATTTAATACAAATTCATAAGTATAAATTGGTGATTCAAATCGAACTGCAAGAGCAATAGCATCAGAAGTTCTAGAATCAATTTCTACTTCTTTTCCGTTCTGTTCGCAAATTAATCTTGCAAAAAAAATTCCTTCCACTAGATTGTAAATAATCACTTCAACTAAGTTAATTTTAAAATTATCTGCAAAATTTTTAAACAAATCATGAGTTAATGGTCTACTTGGAGTCATTTTTTCGAGTTCTATAGCAATTGCTTGAGCTTCAAACCCTCCAATTATAATGGGAAGCCTTCTCTTTCCTATAACTTCTGAAAGTACTAAGGCATAGGCTCCTGATTGAGTTTGACTATAGGATAACCCAGCGATATCTAACTTTATTTTCTCCATAAATATTTCAACATTAAAGTTTATAATGTCTTATTTATAAAGATAATTAAAATCTATGATTTTTATTGAGAAGATTTAAAATTATTGATTGCAGAAGTAAGTCTTGGTAAAACTTCAAAAGCATCTCCAATTATTCCATAATCAGCTGCTTTGAAAAAAGGAGCTTCTGGATCAGTATTAATAACTACTATTACTTTACTCCCGTTGACACCAGCGAGATGTTGAATAGCACCAGAAATACCAGCAGCAATATATAAATTAGGTCTAATTGCTACTCCTGTTTGTCCAACATGTTCATGATGTGGTCTCCATCCAATATCAGCAACTGGTCTTGAACAAGCAGTAGTTGCTCCTAGAGAATTAGCCAGTTCTTCCACAATTCCCCAATTTTCAGGTCCTTTCAATCCTCTTCCAGCTGAAACTACCAATTCTGCTTCTGGTAATGGAATTCCATCTCCAAGTGGCTTTAATTCTTTAACTTTTATTCTTGCTTCACCTAAATCCTCATTAAATTCAGTAATAGAAGCTGTTGTTTTATTTTCCTTAGGGGTGATAGAGTTAGGTAATATTGAAATTACTTTAATGGGCGTATGAACACTAACAAATGCAATGGCTTTGCCTGAAAAAACATTTGTTTTAACAGTAAATTCATCAGTATTTTCAGGAAATGATATAGCTCCAGATATATGACCAGCTTCTAAATTTGCAGCAACTCTTGGAGCTACTGCTTTTCCGGTTTGATCTTGAGATAGTATAATATATTCACAATTATATTTCTTTACTGCATTAACTATTAGCTGGGATAATAATTGTTCATTTCTTTCACTTATACTTTTACAAATAAGTACATGCTCAACTCCAAAATTTCCAGTTTCTAAAAGTACAGAATCTGATACATCACCATAAGTTAATAAGGTCACCTTTCCTAAACTCTTACCATATGTTATGGCCTCCTGAACTGCTTTAGATAATTTATCTTTAATTTCTACAAATACTAATACTGACATAATTATATAACTTTTGATTCATTGTGTAATAATTCTACTAATTCATCCATATTTTCAGGATCAACATATTTACAACCGGTCTTTGGATTTGGTAATTCAAACTTAATTACTGATGTCAAAACTTTTTGGTCTACAGGTTCAATCACTTTTAAAGGTTTGGTTCTTGCAGCCATAATTCCTCTCATATTGGGAATTCTTTGCTCAGCCATTCCCTTAGAAGCACTTAGAACAAATGGGAAATCAACTTCCACAACTTCTAATCCACCTTGAACATCTCTTTCAAGAACTGCTTTAGAGCCTTCAACATCTAATTTAGAAGCTAATGAAACAAATGGCATATCTAAAATTGCAGATACCATAGAGCCTATTTGAGAACCATTATAGTCAATAGTTTCCTTCCCAGTCATAATAATATCATAATTTTCATTTTCTGCATAATTTGCAATTTGTTTTGCAACAAAATATGGATCAGTTGGTTCTGCATTAATTCTTACAGCATCATTAGCTCCAATTGCTAAAGCTTTTCTTATTGTTGGGTCGTCTGAAGAATTTCCGACTGTAATTGTAGTAACAGTTCCGCCATTTGACTCAACAAGTTCTAAAGATCTTACAAGTGCGTACCATTCATCATATGGATTAACTATATACTGAACACCATTTTCATCAAATTTTGAATTATCATCAACAAAGTTAATTTTGCTTGTAGTATCAGGAACTTTACTTATACATACTAAAATTTTCATAAAAGAAATTAAAATTGATTATTTTTTAAAGTTATATAATTCTTTTAAAACGAATTGAAATTATTTTCATTTTATTATGCATGCATAATAAAATTTTGTTTGTACATAATATTTAATATATAATTTGTTAAAAAAATTAAATAATATTTAAAAAATCTCATTTTATGATTTACTTTTGGCAAAATTTATACAATGAGAACCGTTCAATTTAGAGAAGCTCTTAGAGAAGCAATGGTAGAAGAGATGAGAAAAGATGAAACAGTCTTTTTAATGGGAGAAGAAGTTGCCGAATATAATGGTGCCTACAAAGTATCTCAAGGAATGTTAGATGAATTTGGTCCTAAAAGAGTAATTGACACACCTATAGCTGAGCTTGGTTTTGCTGGAATTGCTGTTGGTGCAGCTATGAATGGTCTTAGGCCTATTGTTGAATTTATGACTTGGAATTTTGCACTTTTAGCCTCCGATCAAATTATTAATAGTGCAGCAAAAATGCTTCAAATGAGTGGAGGACAATACTCTTGTCCTATTGTTTTTCGAGGGGGGAATGGACCAGCAGGCCAATTGGCTGCAACTCACTCACAGAGTTTTGAATCTTTTTATGCGCATGTTCCAGGACTTAAAGTAGTAACTCCATCTAATCCATATGACGCGAAAGGATTGTTAAAGTCCGCTATTAGAGATAATGATCCTGTCTTAATTATGGAATCTGAAAAAATGTATGGAGATAAAGGAGAAATTCCAGAAGGTGAATACTTAATTCCTATTGGCAAAGCTGATATTAAGAAAAAAGGAGATCATGTTACCATAGTTTCTTTTGGGAAAATTTTAAAAGTTGTTCAAGAAGCTGTTAATGTATTAGAAAAAGATGGGATTTCATGTGAAATAATTGATTTAAGATCAGTTCGACCAATTGATTACGAATGTATTGTCAACTCAGTCAAAAAAACAAATCGTTGTGTAGTTGTTGAAGAAAGTTGGCCATTAGCATCCATTTCTGGAGAAATTGCTTATCATCTACAAAGACATGCTTTTGATTATTTAGATGCTCCTGTAATGAGAGTTATGCAAGCTGATACTCCATTTGCATTTTCTAAAGTGTTAATTGAAGAAGCTCTTCCTAGTGTTCAAAGAATAATTGATTCTGTTAAATCCAGTCTATACGTAAGTTAAATCACTAAAGAGCTGAGATTAATAAGTCAAGATTTTTGTGTGGTAGGTCAAATGCTTTACCTAATATAGAGGAAGTTAATGTTCCATTATATATGTAAACTCCATGTCTAAAACCTTTAGCATTTTGAATCAACTTTTCACAACCTCCACTATCAGCAATTTTAATCAATAAAGGAGAAAATATATTACTTAGGCTATAACTTGCTGTTCTAGATACTCTTGAGCCTATGTTTGGCACACAATAATGGATAATATCGTGTTTAAGAAAAGTTGGTTTTTGATGAGTGGTAATTTTAGAGGTTTCAAAACATCCACCTTTATCAATACTAACATCCACAATTACAGATCCAGATTTCATTTTTTTAACCATATCTTCGCTAACTATACAAGGTGTTCTACCTCCAGGAGCGCTAATTGCTCCAATAGCTACATCACATCTCTTCAATGCTTTCTCCAAAACTTTGGGTTGAATTACCGACGTAAAGACTTTATGTCCTATCTCTTTTTGCAATCTTCTTAACTTAAATAATGAATTATCAAAAACTTTAACGGAAACCCCTAATGCTAATGCAGCACTTGCGGCAAATTGACCAACAGTTCCAGCTCCTATAATTACTAGCTCTGGAGGAGATATTCCTGCAACACCACCTAACATTAACCCTTTCCCATTATTAGCATTACTCATCAACTCAGCAGCAATTAGAAAAGATGTGGTACCTGCAATTTCTCCCATAGATCTAATTAATGGAAAAGAACCGTTTTCATCTTCAATATAATCCCAAGCAATTGCTGTAATTTTTTTAGACATTAATTTTTCCAAGGCATCTTTAGGTTGAACCGTTAGTTGTAAAGCAGAAAATAATATCTGCCTGTGTTTCATCAATGAAATTTCTTTGATATTTGGCGGACTAACTTTTAGTATAATATCTGCCTTATAAACTTCTTTTGTGTCATGTATAATTTCCGCTCCTGATTCACTGTAATCAGAATCCGAAAAATTAGCTTTTTGTCCTGCACCAGATTCTACAACGACCCTATGGCCATTAGCAACAAGAAATCCAACAGATTCAGGGACTAAAGCTACTCTTTGTTCTTGAAGTTCAGTTTCTTTAGGGATACCAATGTATAAACTCTGTTTTTTTTGACCTATTTCTAACATTTCTTCCTTTGGTGAAAGAGAAGCTTGAAAAGCCAAAGATTTTAATGCATCTCCTGATAAACTCATGTCTCAATAGTAATTTTACGTAACTTATTATCAATGTTAATATTAATTCTTACGTAATTATTTGGTAAAAAGTTATGGATTTTTTCTGGCCACTCAATAAAACAGAGATTTTCACTATATAAGATTTCTAACAATCCTATATTTTCTATCTCGTTTTCATTTTCAATTCTATAACAATCAACATGATAAATAGATTGTTTTTTATTTCCTAAATAAGTATTGATGATACTAAAAGTAGGAGAATTAGCTTCTTCAATTCCAAAATGAGCAACGATATGCTTTATTAAAGTTGTCTTTCCACTGCCCATCTCACCGTTAAACAAAAAAATACGATTAGAAAATGATAAATGATATATTTTTTCAGCAACCTTGGAAAGATCATTAAGTGAATTAACCATAAATGTGATGGAAGACATTATTTTGAGGCTATATAAATAAGTTCTGAAGGATTTAGTCTCAATTTTTCATAATCAAAATTCTTCAAAGATTTTTTTGGATCAAAAATATTTATTTTAAACCCCACTTTTTCAAGTTTTTTGGGATAATCTAACCCATATAATCTAAGATGATCTTTTTGCCAAAAATGGATTTCTCTTTCTTTAGGATCCGTAATATTGGAATCTTCATATGTTTCTTTATTATTATAATCAATTGGGACTTGAAAAATTCCCCAACCACCTTTCTTCATAACACGATATAACTCTTTCATACATTGGTAATCATCTTCCACATGTTCTAAAACATGGTTACAAAATATTACATCAAAAGAATTTTCTTCAAGTGGAATTTCATGTAAATCAAAATGAATATCCGCTATGGGAGATACCATGTCTGCAGTTAAATAGTCAATATTTTTTTGTTTTTTAAATATTGGATAAAAACATTGCTCAGGTGCTATATGAAGAACTTTTTGCTTCTCAACATTAAAAAAATTACTTTTTTTAAGATACAACCACATAAGTCTATGTCTCTCTAGAGTTAAATCGTAGGGACATAATACATTTTCTCTATGTGCAGTATTAGAACCATAAGAAAGGAATTTTCTAAAATCTTTTTCACAAACTGGACAGTGCACTTTATTTCCTGAATAAGCAAAAGGAGCAAAAAACTTAAAAATATAACTCAACCTAATTAATAATGGCCTTGGAAGTGAATTAAGTAGATATTTGTATAGCTTTTTCATTTTAGAAGCTTGTCTATTTCTTGAGCATAATCAAAAGAATCGTCTCTGTAAAAGTGTAATTCAGGCATTTTTCTAAGTTGATTTCTCACTACCTTACTTAACTCATGTCTAATCAATTTTGAATGATCTACAATATTCTGAAAAGATGCATCATTATCCTTACCACCGAAAATACTTATGTAAACTTTAGCAATGGATAAATCAGGACTCATTCTTACAACAGTTGTAGTAATCATAGCCCCTTTAGCAATTATAATAGCATTTTTCTGAAAGAATATTCCCAATTCTTTTTTAATTACACTGGCTATTTTTTCTTGTCTAACACTCATAGAATTTGCAAATTTAGAAAAAGACATCACTTTAACACAATACTAATGCATATTGATTTGGGAGAACTATTAGTTAGCTAAGTATGTTAACTTTGCATTAGAAAATTATAATGAAAAACTTATTAAGAATAGCGAAAATTACATTACAGTTTAGAAAATCTCTATTTTTAAACTTGGGGTTTAACATTCTAGGAATGTTTTTTTCTATATTTTCATTTGCCATGATTATCCCTCTTTTGAGAATTATTTTTAATTCGTCGATGGATGTCTTTCAAAAAATGGTTAATTCTTACAATGGAATTTTTAATTGGTCAAAAGAAGGAATTGTAGATTTTGTTAATTTCAGTCTTGCTCAATATGCAATAAATAATGGGAGGTATTCCACACTTATACTTATATGTGGATTTTTAGTATTGATGGTGTTTTTAAAAAATACTTTTACTTTTTTAAGTACCTTTTTTCTATCTGATCTTGTTCAATCTTCCATTAAAAGTTTAAGAGATTTAATGTATCAAAAAGTATTAATACTTCCGTTGAAATTTTTTTCTGATGAAAAGAAAGGAAACTTGTTATCTATGTTTTCAGCTGATTTAAAAGAAATTGAACTTTCTATAAAAGCCACTACTAACGCAATTTTTAAGGACCCTTTTTATGTAATAGGATATTTTTTAACCCTCTTCATTATTAGTTTTAAGTTAACTATTTTCATTGTTTTGTTTTTACCTTTTGCTGGTTTTATAATATCTAAAATCAGTAACGGACTCAGAAAAAGATCCCAAAAAGGCCAAGAAAACTTGGGCAGTATTTTATCCTTGACTGAAGAGACTTTATTTGGATTGAGAATTATAAAAAGTTTCAATGCTCAAAAATTTATGAAAAATAGATTTAACGATAAGAGTTATTCTTTATACAGCATAATGTTAGGAATTAATCGACGTGTTTATTTAGCCTCTCCAGTTAGTGAATTTTTGGGAGTTTTAGCAACCTCAGGAGTTTTACTTTATGGAGGGAATTTAGTTTTTAAAGGAGAAATACAACCCGATGTATTTATAGGTTATTTAATTTTATTTTCTCAACTGATAAGCCCTTTTAAATCCATTTCTAAAGCAATATATGACTCGTCACAAGGAATTGCAGCTCTTGAAAGAATTGAAAAAATCACTTTGGAGAAAAAAATTATTAAAGATGTTGAATCAAAAGAAGAAAAATTCATCTTTTCAAAAGAAATAAGTTTTAATAAAGTATTCTTTAAATATGATAAAGAAGAAGTTCTTAATAATATATCATTTAAAATTAATAAAGGAGAAACTGTTGCGATTGTTGGTCATTCGGGAGCAGGTAAATCTACAATAGCAGATTTATTAATAAGGTTTTATGACGTTCAATCAGGAACAATCAAAATCGATGATATAAATATTCAAGAATTAAGCTTGGGTCAATTAAGAGACTTAATGGGAGTTGTAACTCAAGAATCTATATTATTTAATGACTCTGTTATCAATAATATCGGACTAGGTCTTAAAGAAATTGACCATAATCAAGTAATTAAATCTTCCCAAATGGCTAACGCTCACGATTTTATTGAAAATATGGGGCAAAAATACCATACTCAAATCGGAGATGGAGGCAATAAATTATCAGGTGGAGAAAAACAGCGATTAAGTATTGCAAGAGCTATTTATAAAAATCCTGAAATCTTAATTTTAGACGAAGCTACCTCCTCTTTAGATACCAAATCAGAAAAATCAGTTCAAGAAGCATTAGAAAGATTGATGAAAAATAGGACATCTTTAGTCATTGCCCATAGACTTTCAACCATTCAAAATGCAGATAAAATAATTGTATTAGATAAAGGAAAAATTGTTGAAATGGGTAGTCATCAGGAACTGATCAAGAAAAATAATTTTTATAAAAACTTTATTGATATGCAATCTTTTAGTTAATGGATGTAAAGCCAAAAAAATATCTTGGTCAACATTTTTTATTAGATGATTCTGTAAGTAAGAGAATTTCTGAATCTTTATTTATTGAAAAAAATCTTAATTTATTGGAAATAGGACCAGGGACAGGCGCTTTAACTAAGTTTTTATTACAAGAAAATATACACTTAGTAACATACGAACTTGACCAAGAATCTATTAAATACTTAAACCTAAACTTTCCAAATTTAAAAGTTTATAATCAAGATATTTTAAGGGTTAACTGGGCAACATTATTCAAGAATAATTTTTCTGTTACTGGAAATTTTCCTTATAATATTTCTTCTCAAATTTTATTTAAAGTATATGAAAATAGAGCTCGAGTAGATCAAATGGTGGGAATGTTTCAAAAAGAGGTAGCTGAGAGAGTTTGCTCTGGACCAGGAACTAAAAAATATGGAATTCTTTCAGTTTTAATTCAGGCATTTTATGACGTTAAATATCTTTTTACTGTTAACGAAGATGCATTTAATCCTCCCCCTAAAGTTAAATCTGGAGTAATAAAAATTAAAAGAAATAATATTAAAAAATTAGACTGTAATGAAAAACTTTTTTTCAAAGTGGTAAAAGCCGTCTTTAATCAAAGAAGGAAAATGGCTAGAAATTCCTTAAAAGCTATGTTAGGTGAGAACAAAATTGATCACTTATTATTAACCAAAAGACCAGAACAACTTTCAGTATCGAATTTTATTGAACTAACTAAGTTGTTAGAATCCAAAATTAAGTAAGGATATTCAAGCTAATAATTCCTATTTTAGCATAGATTAATTCTCAACACTTTTGTAATGCAATTTGAATTAACTAAGGAATTTATAGATGACATAATTTTAGCTCTTGAAAAAGAAGATAGTGGATATATAGTTGAAGCAATAAATCCATTACATCCTGCTGACATAGCTGAAATATTGGAAATAATTAACCTTACTCAAGCTCAATTTTTATATCAATTATTGGACGAAAAGTTAGCTTCAGAAGTCTTGGTTGAAATTGAAGAAGATACGAGAGAGCAATTCTTAGAATCTTTTTCTCCAAAGGAAATTGCTGAGTCTGTTGAAAAGATGGATGCTGATGATGCTACCGATATTATTCAAGATTTACCAGAAGAAGTACAAGAAGAAGTTTTAGAGGCATTACAAGACGAAGATCATTCCTCAGACATTTCAATGCTGATGAATTATGATGAAAATAGTGCTGGTGGAATAATGGATACTGAATTTATTTCTGCAGACTGGAATTGGACAGTCAAAAATGCTCTAAAAAAACTGAGGGAGCAGGTAGAAAATGTAGATCAAGTTTATACTATTTATGTAATTGATTCTTCTAAAAAGTTTAAAGGTATTCTATCCTTAAAAAGATTTTTATATGCATCTGACAACACCTTAATAAAGGATATTTACAAACAAGATTCTATTACAGTTTTCGACAATGAAGAAGCGGAGACTGTAGCTTCTAAAATGGAAAAATACGATCTTGTGGTAATTCCAGTTGTAAATGAAAACCAGACTCTTTTAGGAAGAATAACTATAGATGATGCTTTAGATGTTATCAAAGAAGAAGCAGAAAAAGATTACCAAATGGCCAGTGGAATTTCTGAAAAAATTGAACCTTCTGATTCATTATTTGTAATTAGCAGAGCCAGACTTCCTTGGTTATTAATTGGAATGGTAGGAGGAATTTTAGGGGCCTATGTTATTGGCTTTTTTGAAGAACATTTAAAGGAAAATGCTGTAATGGCCTCATTTATTCCTTTAATATTAGCTATGGGAGGAAATGTAGGGGTTCAATCCTCGGCAATTATAGTTCAATCATTAGCCAATAATACGCTTAACTATGAATCTATTTTTAAAAAACTTTTTAAAGAGCTTCTTGTTGCTTTATTTAACGGCTTAATATGTGCTTTCATTGCATTAATTTTTTGCTGGTTAACAAGAAGTGATTTTACTTTAGCTCTTACTATTGGAGTATCTCTAGTCGCAGTATTTACATACGCAGGACTTTTTGGAACTTTCGTTCCTCTAATATTAAATAAATATAAAATAGATCCTGCATTAGCAACAGGGCCATTTATTACTACTACCAATGATATTATTGGACTTCTTATCTATTTCTTAATTGGAATGGCTCTTTATTTTTAATGATGAGAGTTGCTCTTTTAGATGATTTTCACCCTCTTATTTCTGAATCATTTTCAAAATGGGATTGGGATTATATGGATTGTAAACATTGGTCTTTAGAAGATTTTAAAGCAAATGCTCACAGTTTAGATGGTATTGTTATAAGATCTAAGTTTTCTCTAAATGAGTCACATTTAAAACTAGCTAATAAATTAAAATTTATCGCTAGGCCAGGTTCAGGATTAGAACATATTGACCTTGATTATTGTCAGAGAAATAATATTGAAGTTTTTAGAAGTCCAGAAGGAAATTGTGATGCTTTAGCTGAACATGCCTTAGGGATGTTGTTGTCTCTAATTAATAATTTGCATAAGGTAAACATAGAGGTGAAAAATAATATTTGGAAAAGAGAAGAAAATAGAGGGATAGAACTAAAAGGCAAAGTGATGGGGATAATTGGTTTTGGTTATATGGGAAGAGCTTTTGCAGAAAGGCTCAAAGGATTTGGAATGGAAATTATAGCGTACGATAAATATAAGTCTGGGTTTGAGACAAAATATGTTCAAGAAGTGACTTTAAATGAAATATTTGAAAAATCAGATTTTGTAAGTTTACACACCCCCCTAAATAGAGATACTATCGGAATGGTTAATAAAAAATTTTTAGAAAAATTTAAAAAATCATTTATATTAATTAATACTGCTAGGGGTCAATCTGTGATACTTAAAGATTTAAACGAAGCATTAAAATCTAATAAAATTTTAGGTGCATGTTTAGATGTTCTTGATATTGAATTAAATAACTTTAAATTAAAAACCCCTTTAAATGAACATTTTGAACAACTCAAAAAATTTGACAATGTTATTTTAAGTCCACATATTGCTGGATGGACAAAGGAATCTAAAAAAAAAATGGCTTCAATTATTATTGAAAAAATATACAAAAGATTTATTTTACAATAACTCATGACTAAATCAAATATTTATAAGTTATTAGGACCTCTTCTTTTCTTTATCATTCTAATATTAGACCCTCCTAATGGAATGTCACATGAGGGATTCCGTTTACTTGGAATTATAATTTGGATGGCAGTATGGTGGATAAGCGAAGTGGTACCAATTGCTGTAACTTCTTTATTGCCCATTATACTATTCCCTTCTTTGAATATTTTAAATATTCAAGAAACTGGCGCCAACTATGGTCATAAATATATTTTTTTATTCATAGGTGGTTTTATTCTTGCCAATGCAATTCAAAAATGGAACTTACATAAAAGAATTGCGCTTAATATCATCTTAAAAATTGGTGGAAGTACTGATAAAATTATACTAGGGTTTATGTTAGCCACTGGGTTTTTATCTATGTGGATCTCCAACACCGCCACAACAGTGATGATGCTGCCTATAGCTCTTTCAGTAATAAATCAATTAAAAGATCACCCTGAGACTTTAGAAAATGAAAATAAAGTATTTGGCAAAGCTTTAATGCTTGGGGTTGCCTATAGTGCTTCGGCAGGTGGAATTGCAACTTTAATAGGAACACCTCCTAATTTAATATTTGCAGGATTTATTCAAGAAAACTTTAATATTGAGATATCTTTTTTTCAATGGATGAAAATTGGATTTCCAGTATCAATTATTTTAATGCTATTTATTTGGTGGTTTTTGACTAAATATGCTTTTAAACTTAATAAAAC
>Ga0163111_10000603_pt1 | contig 21610 bp, 16 predicted proteins | sample CRUFie1St18metaG_FD_109645 | JGI IMG/M metagenome (GOLD analysis project Ga0163111, IMG submission 109645) | Marine microbial communities from the Costa Rica Dome - CRUD Field 142mm St18 metaG | ecosystem: Environmental > Aquatic > Marine > Oceanic > Photic zone | place: Costa Rica: the Eastern... | reverse complement strand
CTAGCCAAACTGCTGAAGCCAATACCACGGCTGGTATACGGTCCAACCAAACCGTCGAAGCCAATACCACGGCTGGTATACGGTCCAACCAAACCGCCGAAGCCAATACCACGGCTGGTATACGGTCCAACTAAACCGCCGAAGCCAATACCACGGCTGGTATACGGTCCAACCAAACTGTCCTATCCTGAAAACGGTTGTCCCGTCCTGAAAACGGTTGACTCTTGGACTCAACCCAATTCCGTTATGCACGACAAAAAAATTAGTAAGCTCAACCATTCTCCGTCTAATGGTTTTGATATGTTGAACAAAAACAACCCTAATCCGTCCATTGGTTTCGATATGTTGAGGGAAATCAACCTTCTTTCGTCCGTAGGAAAGGAAGTATGGAACGATTCATTGTGGATGTGCTGTATGAGACGAGTACCCCCAGTTTTCTAATTGATCTTATCCGTATACGCAAGATTGATCCTACTTCATTAGAATGTATAGAAACCAATACCTTGGAGGTTCAGGGCGCGGATTTGCGAAACTTAAATGTTATAAATTTATTATTTCAGACGGGCTATTTGACCATCATCAAAAAGGAATTTCAGCTACCCTTGACGACTTACACGTTGAGTTTTCCTAATAATGAGGTTCGTTTGGCTTTTTTTACAGACTTGATAAAAGCACTTTATCGTCCTGACCTCCAGATTGCAAATAGGAGGAATATCCCTAAGCCTCCTCCTATAGACATTCCCAATAGAGAGATATAAGGTAAGCCCGATGCGGTCATGGCTTCTGCTGGGAGTTTTGCATGCATGGCAATAGCGGAGGATACAAATAAGGCACTGGTGACGAGAGCCAAGGATAGGCGATTGGTGATGAAGTCGAGTTTCTGCATATAGGGACGATAGCCTGTATGCTCAACCTCAATATGGAGTTTTCCCTTGCGGAGTTGTCGGAGAATACCCTTCATTTCTACGGGGAGTGCCGTCATGAAGGAAAGGAGTTGGGAGACGTTTGAGTAGAGATCCTTTCCTAGGGCTTTGGGGTCGAATTTTTCTTGGAGGAGCTTCATGCCATAAGGCTCCATAAATTCGAGGGTGTTGAAATGTGGGTGGATGGTTCGGCCAATACCTTCGAGTATGGCCATGGCACGCATAATCAAGAATATAGAGCCAGGAACTTTGAGTTGGTATTCGTAGATAATTCGTTGGAGGCTGCTTGACATATCAGCCATACTGGCTTCACTAATCTCCATATTGGCGTAATCTTCTATGATCTCATTGAGGTCATATTCGAATGCACGCATGTCGGATATCTCCCCATCAATTGCCAATCGTCTGAAATAGACTGCCATCATTTGGGGATCCTCTTGTGCCATTGCCACAAATAATCCTGCAAACGCATGTTTATCCTTCTTCATAAGGGTGCCAACCATACCGAAGTCAATGAGGCAGATTACCCCATCTTTACGTACAAATACATTCCCTGGATGAGGATCTGCATGGAAATAGCCGTGTTCGAATATCTGTGTCATATAGATATCCATTCCACTCTCGGCTATCTTCGTAGGGTCTAAGCCCCATTTGTTAAGTTGCTCGATATCCGTGATTTTACATCCTTTGATCAATTCGATGACGAGTACGCGATCGGTAGAGTATTGTTTATATGCTTTTGGGACGTAGAAATTGGTGTAGTCTTTATAGAAGTTGCGAAATTGCTCAATGTTTCGAGCCTCATTGAGGTAAGTGAGTTCCTTCATCATGCTTCTTTCAAAGGAGCGAACGATATCCATGGGGTTAAGAATCCCTTGGCGTTTGAAGTAATTTTCTCCAAGGCGAACGACTTCTTTGATAATGGCAATATCTTGGAGAACGCGGTCTCGAACTTCTGGCCGTTGAACCTTGACAACGACTTCTTCCCCTCCAATTAGCCGAGCCCTGTGTACTTGTCCGATAGAAGCCGAACCAATAGGGGCATCTTCAAAGTATTCGAATAAATCGGTAATCTTCCGACCTGTTTCATGTTCGATGATATCTTTGGCCTTCTCCGAATCAAAAGGGGGAACATTCGATTGGAGTTTCTGCAACTCTTTTATAAGGGCTTCAGGCAATACGTCAGGACGATTGGATAGAACCTGCGCTCCTTTTACGAAGGTTGGGCCTAGTTCTTCGGCCGCCATTCGGATACGTTCCCAACGGGTGTATTCGAATACGGGTTTTTTCTTTCGCATCCAACTGAGACGGCGTTTCTCTGGGATGAAAATCTTCAAGGAAGTATTTACGACGAGGTCTTCAAATCCGTACTTTAATAAAATGCGGATAATCTCTCGTGCGCGTCTAATATTTCTAAAGGTTTGGCTAAAGAACATGCGTGTCGTCCTAATTTCCCGAAAAGATAGAAAAATGCTTAGGGAGAAGCAATGAGATACCTAACAAAGAAAGGGGATTCAGGGTGAATTCTCTATAAAAGCAATTGAGGCAGCCAAAAAGGCCGCCTCAATGCTTATGACATAAAACGATAGACAATGATGTATATTATTCACCATCTGCTGGTGGAGTTTCTTCTACTTCTGCACGTGTTTTAGGTGCTTCTTCTACTGGTTCGCCATCTGCGGACGTTTCATCTGCTTGCTGCTTCTTGAACCCTAGCTTATCTTCTAATACCTCAATGCGCTTCTTCAATTCTTCAACAATACCTTCAGAAGAGATGCCAAATCGGTTCAAGACATCTTCTGTTGTTTCTCTGAATCGAGATTCGAATTCTTCTACACGCTTATGAAGCTTGTCAAAGTCTTCATTTGAAGGGAACTGAATCTTAGAAACGACCTCTTCTACTACTGATCGTAGTTTAGATTCCATCTCATCTCTTTTATCCGAAGTAGAGGCGAGGAATTCATCCACGATTTGCTTTCCATCATCTTTTGATAGCTTGCCTTGCTCTACCAAATCATCAATGGTCGTTTGGAGTTTTTCAGATGCAAGGGCGACCAATCCAACACCTGTATATAGTATTTTTTTGAGGAAGTCTTCCATAATATTCTGTTTCTAATTTTATAGGGTGAATATCATAAAGTGAAAAAATAGATGAGCCGTATGCTCATTGGGGTGAAGTCGAAAAGCATGCCATAAATATGCTGCATGCATACTATTTTGGTACTTGTACGAACTACCTCTTTATCATAAATAATTCTTAAATAGGAGAAAGCTGTTAGTATGAATGGCTTTTCGTTGAAATACTCATAATCAAAGCCTTATGTATATACAGAATTGTTAATTCGGGTATATACATAAGGGATTTGAAAGAATTTTGGATGGTATTCATCCTGTCAGTTTGTCTGACATAATTACACGAAGGATGACGGCCTGACTGTCAGCTTTATTTTCTTATTAGCCTGTTGAAGGCTTCAGTGGAGCCAAAGAAAGCATTTCTATCAACCTTCCCTTTTATGCCTTTGACACGGCCTTTGTCTGTGTATTGCCAGAAAAGCCAAGTGGTGAAGTCAGGGGCTTTTTTTCGATAGCGAGCAATCCAGTATGGATAATCATTGAACTGTTCGCGGAGGTGTTTTTCGAAGAAGTTTCGATTGGTATAGATGAGGGGTTTACAGTCGCATTTATCCTCTACCCAATCGAGCCATACACGTGCTTCACGGAGCATATCTTTTGCCTTGGTTCCCTTATCAATTCGTTCGAGATCAAGTACAGGAGGGAGGTCTCCCTTTTTCCATTTGGCGGTTTTCCAATAGTGTTTGGCTTGGGTTTTTCCTGAGTGTTTACTCTCAAAGAAATGGTACGCTCCTTTCACGATTTTGTTTTTCTTCATCCCCTTGCGGTTCTTTTTGTACATAGGGTCTCGCCATTTAATGCCTTGGGTTGCTTTGGCGAATGCAAAGGTGATTTGGTCTTTTTTGACTGCTTTCCAATTGATTTCTCCTTGCCATTTTGATACATCAATGCCTTGGATGGCATATGCCTTTTGAGCGGGATGTTTCTTTTGGGCAAACAGAGGGAAAGCGAGTATCCCTAGGATTAGATACAGAATAGCGGTTCTCATAAGTAGTGTAAAATACATTTGTTCTACTTTGATGAACGAACAAAAAGGAGGAATTCGTCCCAGTATACACGAATTATTCTTTAATGATATGCCTGAATCTCTACGCGTCGGTTTTGTTCGCGGCCTTCAGGGAATTCGTTATCTGCTATTGGAACGAGCTCGCCCATGCCTAGGCAGGTGATTCGATCAGGGGCAATGTCACGTTTGGTGAGGTACGTGCGGACAGCTTCGGATCGATTGATAGATAGTTGTTGGTTGGACTCTTCGGTTCCTACATTGTCTGTGTGTCCGATAATTGTGATGCTGTAATCGGGATTGTTTAACATGAATCTCAGTACTTTGTCGAGTTCTGGAAAGGAAGGAGGGAGAAGGGTTGAGCTTCCTGTTTCAAAAAGGATGTTCTTTAGAACGGTTCGCTCGCCTGATTTGAAAACAGCGGTTTCATAGTCGTCTTCCTCTAAGCCCCAATTATAGGCTTCCTCTACGGTTTCGGATGCCCATTCGGTGGATGTAGGTGTGTCCGAAGTCGGCGGATTGCTTTCTGTAGTACCTGGAGGTGGTGGAAGCGTTGGGGCATCGGGCTCAGGCATTTGGAGGGAGGCTCGAATTGCTTGGATGAGTTCAGGAGGACATTGACAATTGGGATGGGTAATGGGAATTACTGCGACATCATCTACATAATAGTAGGAAGACTTGCGATAGGAGTCATCAAGAAGTTTGCTCGTTTGTTGGTTGCTGGCAATACTATATAAAGCTGTTTCTGTATCCGACTTGAAATTGCCAATATTTATATGTGTTTCCTTGCCTGTGGCGATATAGAGGCCATATATGAATTCCCATTCTCCTTTCTGTTGGATAGGGCCATCATATTGGAGATTGGCAGTTCCTTGGATGAAGGAGTTTGTTTTACGATCAACGATTCGGGGATTGGTAAAGACCATTTGAAGCTCTTCAACGGCAGCTTCACTCGTACCCGCAAGGCTAGCGTAAAAGCTGACGCAATAGACTTTGTCTTTCTTCATGGGATAGATCATTTGGCTTTGGATGAATTCGCGGTATTCTGGGAGTTTGTTGAGATATGCCCAGAAGCCACTATATCCTTTGCCAGATCGAGGGGTTTGGTAACCAAGGGGATTCTCTGGAACAGATGAACTTCCTGTACCACAGAAATGGTAGATGTCGGGTGTATTACGGGAGGCAGTCCATTTTTTTGCCTGAAAAAGGTGTTCTCGGGCTACGGGGCAATCCTGTAGGTCGTCAAAGCCAGGATTGGGTATATGGTTTGCGAGTTGAGGCGTTGAGAGTTTGAGGGCAAGAGATTTTCGGGTGAAGCCGTCTTCGTCTGTTTCGTTATCTAGGGCATAGCTTGTCTCTATTTTGATTAAGGAGACTTCATCTATATAGGTATATGCCTTATGGTCTAGGGAATCAAAATAGCCTATGGTGAGGTAACGTTCGCCCCCTGTTGCTTGGTAAGTTGCGGACATACGTGTCCATTCGGAGAGGGTAGTAGGAGGAATATATTCGAGCTTTTTTGTGCCAAGTTTGAGTTTGACAAAGTCCCAGTTTTTTTGCTCAGTAGGTGAAAGGGTAAAGTATACGCCAAGCACAGGGAAGCCTGATTTCTGGAGATCTGCATTGCTTGCTTCAAATTGAATGGCATAGTACTCTCCTCTACGAAGGGGTTTGGCAAGTTCAACTTGGATGTATTCTCTTTCTGACTCGCCATAATAGATGCCTGCATACCCTTTGCCCTCGAAAGTTGGTTGGGTGCCGAATCGGTTATCAGGAACGCCACATTCAACAGGTGATTTGAGGAAACAGGCGTTGAAAAGGTCGGGGGTTCCTTGGTTGGGAGATGCCCAATATTCAGCTTTCTTGAGTTGGCCTATTTTAGTGGGGCAGGATTTCAAGGATTCGAAACTGCCATTTTGGACGAGGTTGTCTTGGGCAAAGATGCAGAATGGAAGGAGGAGAAGTAAGATGCATGCGATTCGATTCATGAAGCGGAGTGTATTATCATTGGGAGATAATATACGGATTGATATTGGACGAAATTAGGGCAAAAACGACTAATTTCTGTCATTTGAGATAGCTTGATAAAATGAATAGGCCAGACAACCAATGTAGTCTAGTTGTTCGTTTAGTCTGGTACTTGGAAAAAAAATATAAGGGCATGAAACACACAATTTTTACGATTTTATCGATTGTTATCCTAGCACAGTGGGGGTATTCGGGACCCGTTGAGGGAGAAGGAGATACAACTTTGGTATTGAAGAAGACAATCACGGGAGATATTCGTCCTAAGTCGGTTGTATGTGGTGCTGGGAACTTAGCTTTTGCACAAAACATGATGTATCGGCATACAGTGACGGTTTATGATACAGAGGGGCTAAAGCTAAAGAAGACAATTAGTGACAAAATCAAACTTAGCGATTATGGGGTTTCGGGTCATAAGGGCTTACATGAAGGTTCGCCTGTTGAAGCCGCTTTTGCACCAGATGGAGCTTCTGTCTGGGTTTCGAATTATCAGATGTTTGGGGATGACTTTGATAGTCCTGGATCTGATAATTGTAAGATGAGTAGCAAGTATGATAGTAGTTATGTGTATAAGATTAGTACCAAGACGCTGGAAATAGAGTCTATTGTGCGTGTTGGGTGTGTGCCAAAGTATGTGGCTGTTACACCTGATGGAAGTAAAGTATTGGTCTCGAATTGGTGTAGTGGGGATTTGAGTGTGGTGGATACGAAAACGGAGAAAGAGGTAAAACGCATCGCTATTGGGCGATATCCAAGAGGGATTGTGGTTGATCCTGGAGGTCAATATGCCTATGTGGCTGTTATGGGCTCGACGAAGATTGCCGTTGTGCGTTTATCGGATTATAAATTGTATTGGATACAGAATGTGGGGAACCAACCACGGCATTTGTGTATGTCACCTACGGGTAAGTATTTGTATGTTACCTTGAATACTGATGGGAAGGTTGCGAAAGTTGATTTGACACAATGGAAGGTTGTGAGTTCGGTCAAGACAGGTAAGGCGCCCCGTAGCATGGATATTTCTAGTGATGGTTCATACCTATATGTGGTGAACTATTTAGGGAACTCAATGAGTAAGGTTCAAACGTCAGATATGAAGGTATTGGAAACCGTAAAAACGAAAACTAAACCGATAGGGATTAGCTTTGATGCGGCGCATAATTATGTATGGGTTGCATGCTATACAGGGTCGATTATGGTGTTTGAAGATACCTCATTAGGGGGGGATGTTTTGGCGAGCGCGGAGAGCCCTTTGGGAGAAGAAGTGATGGGGAGTGATTTCGCATCAGGAACGCAGAATAATTATCTGTACCCATACCGACCTGTAGTGCCTCCTCCTACGGCTGCAGCTAGTGAAATTCCGAGCCGAAAGTCTACTCCTGCAAAGGCGGCTCCCGAGAAAAAGAGCCCTGCGAAGAAAGAACCTGTAAAGAAGGAGCCTGTGGTTAAGAAGGCGGTTCCAAAAGTCAATAAGGCAGGGGATTATCATGTGGTTGTGGGTAGTTTTGGTTCAAAGGTGAATGCCTCTAAGAAGGTGAAGGAATTAAATGCTGAGGGGATTGGTGGGGTGATACTAGAAGCTAGTGGAGGAAAATTTCGTGTGACAACGGGGGGATTCGGATCAAAGGCTTTAGCGGTTGAGGAAGTTAAACGCTTGAAAGAGTTGGGGATAGGAGGTTGGGTGCTTTCACCGAATACACCTAAGTAGGGGAAATGACCATTATTTTGTATCTTTCGATATAAAATGAATAGTATGGACGAATTGCGATATGAAAGATAAAACTTTTTATAGCCTTCCTGAATATTTTGAGTTGGAGGATGGTAGGGGAGAGCGATATGAGTATTATGATGGAGAGGTTTGGATGATGGCAGGAGGGACGCTGAATCATTCGCGTATTGTAGCAACATTGAATACGTTGATTGATGGGGGATTGGTAGAGAGAGGAAGAAACTGTGAGTTGTTTGAAAGTAATATGCGTATTCGAATAGAAAAGGGGAACGCATATGTATATCCTGATTTGTCTGTAGTATGTGGAGGATTGGAGGTAGATGATATGGGAGGAATGGCGATTGCGAACCCTATTTTGGTGATTGAGGTTTTGTCTAAGTCTACTGCAGCTTATGATAAGACGGCTAAGCTTGATTATTATTTAGGGGTAGAGTCAATTAGAGAGATTGTGTTTGTTGATCAATATAAGGCTCGGGTTTCAGGCTATTATCGCGATGATAATGGGTTTTGGTTGTTTCGCTGGGCAGAGAGTCTAGAAGGTCGTTACCATTTGAAAAGCATTGACTTATGGATACATCTTCGTGATGTCTATCGCCGAGTCGTGTTTTCTTGATTGATTGAAATGAAATCCAAATGCGGAAACTGTTATTGGAACAGTTTCCGCATTTCAGTTTATGCATGTCTCATCCCGTTGGTGCGTGATCAAGGAAAACACGAGTTTGGTTCGATCTCGTCGGTGCGTGATCAAGGAAAACACGAGTTTGGTTCGATCTCGTCGGTGCGTGATCAAGGAAAACACGAGTTTGGTTCGACCCCGTCGGTGCGTGATCAAGGAAAACACGAGTTTGGTTCGATCTCGTCGGTGCGTGAGCAAGGAAAACACGAGTTTGGTTCGATCTCGTCGGTGCGTGATCAAGGAAAACACGAGTTTAGTTCGACCCCGTCGGTGCGTGATCAAGGAAAACACGAGTTTGGTTCGACCCCGTCGGTGCGTGATCAAGGAAAACACGAGTTTGGTTCGATCCCGTCGGTGCGTGATCAAGGAAAACACGAGTTTGGTTCTCGACCCCGTCGGTGCGTGATCAAGGAAAACACGAGTTTGGTTCGATCCCGTCGGTGCGTGATCAAGGAGGAAACGGTTCATTCACTTAAAACAGGAAGAACTACACTCCTAAATAGCCCTAATGCAGACCTTTTTGCAAAAGAATGTCATCCCCTCATTATCAAACGGCTTTCCACTTTATGTGTAGCATAGCTGGACGGGAATATAAAGTAAAGTATTGAAGGCTTAATCAAGCTACTTATACCCGACCATTGTTCCCATTAAAAAACGCTGGGTAGAGTGAAGGCTCCTCATTTGATTTATGGATTAGGGTTGCCTTTTTTGAGTTGGTCGAGCTTCTTTTCCTCTTCGGTGCAATTGATGCAGAATCGGGTTAAGATAAGGTTGTATTGATCTCGAAGTTTGACCCAGAATCGAGCCTCAGGGCCTTTGTTGTGGGTGAAACTGAAATTGTATTGATGTTCCCCTTTGGAGATAGTCGCCTTTTTATGTATCACCTGCATGATTTCCCCGTCTATATCTTGAACCATAATAGAAGCATCTTTGACAGGTTCTCCGAGGTTAATCTTGAATGAGCCTTTGAAGGTTTTTGAAGGGAATTGGCGAGCGAATTCTTCTTCATGGAAGGGTCTTTCCGCGATTGTTTGGTCATTAACCTTGATTTTGAGAAAGTAGTCTACGTCTACAGGGAGGTATGCGTCTGCTCCAAAGAGGCGGGTGTGTTTTCCTGAAGGCAAAGGAAGGCTTTCATTCATCAGGTAGTATAAGCGATCTTTATCGTCAAACAACCCAATTAAAGCGGAAGCATTTTCTTGGAGTTCATATTCGATTTCTGCTTGTCCTTTGAGCCTTTGGAGTTCAAGCGGCATATCGTCTACAGTCACGGGCTTCTCTGTTACGGTTTCTCCCGATTCCTCTAGTCGGAGGTATATGGTAGCATCTGGGCCGAGGGTATGGTGCAAGCCTACGATGATATGGTTGAAGCCTGGCGCAAATCGTCTTCCTGTGAAGTATGTCTTGAGGAGGTTCCCTTGGCTATCGTATGCTGATAAGGAAGCGTCTACAAGTACTCTCGGAACGATTACGTTCATACTAGATTGAATCTGAGTAATGGTGTGTGGCCTAGGAGTGAGGTCAAACGCAGAGAGCCATATCCCTGTACCATCGCTAACGAGTTGGGCGAGTTGAGAGACGATAAGGGTATCGGGACCATATACATTTGTAACGGGGTCTCTTTCGGAGACTGACCATACGGCAGATTGTGAGGTGGAGGATTGGTAGTTGTATTGGGAGATAAAGCCAGCGATTCGAACCAGATGCTCGTCGTCTACCATTGGCCCAAACTCATAGGGCATTCCTGCTGGTGCTGAGAGTTTGGAAGATTGTAAGGACATGACATAGGGTCTTACAGGACGAGCCTCATAAGGTGTTAGTTGGAGGGAGACTTTAGAGGTTACAATATAGTCCTGAACCGTAGAATCTCTACTGAGGAGCATACGGCCTGGCGTAAGGGTTAATGTGAGGGTTTGCTGGGTTTTGTTTCGGACTTCCATGGAGATTTGCCCCATGAAATATCCTTTTGAAGCTGCGGATAAGGTGATGTATTGTTTTTGAAGGGCTTCTCCGAAGGTTAACTGTTTTTCGGTATGAGAAGCATGAGCTGATAGATACGTAAAAAGCAAAAAAAGGGTCAGGCTTGGTATAAAGTGCTTCATAAGTTTTTTAGCAGTATTAGTATCGGTCTTACAAATGGGTTTCGGCTAATTAACTATTTTATTGAAGCAGATAATTACATATTTGAAAGAAAAGTTGCAAGTTCTTTGATAATATTCTCCATGATTTGTAGGGAGTTTAGGACTTTAGATTTGTCGCGATATTCGAGGGAGTGGGTAGCGTCTGGTATTATAAGGCTTGTGACATTTGGCCGCTTTTGGAGTGTTTTGAGGGTTTGAGGATGGTAATGTTGGTCTTGGGTACCTATGATTATAAGGCTCGGATTGGGATTATTGTTGATTGCTTGGAATACGTTTTGGCTTCGTACTAAAGGGGTTAGCCATACAATAGGAGTTGATTGAGGGATTTGTTTTTGATTGAGAAAGTTTGCGGTTATCGAGGTTCCCATTGATTTTGCGACCCAAAGTTGTTGGGTGTATATTTTTTCGTTTTGGATTTGGTTTCGGGCTTGGAGGATATTTGTGTATGAGCCATTATATTGGCGAACTTGGAGAAGGTCTGCGTAGTTTGTGGCTATCCATTGTGATATGTAGTACATAAGTGGCATATCACAGTTGTATCCTGCACCAGGGAGCATTAACGCGAGTTTTCTGTATGTTTTTGTTCGGGAGCTTAGTAATTGGCAGGAAAGATTGTGGGAATCTCCTAGGTTTCGGGTACGTCTATTGATCATGATTTTTGGGTTTGGATATGCTTCTTTGGTTTATTAACGGTTTGTAGGGTAAAAAGATAGTTTGTTCGAGTGGAGGTAGCTGGCTTTGTGTGTGGAGGTAGTGAGGTCGGTTTTATAGGGGAGGTAAAGAATCATTTGATGGTTTGGTACCTATTTCTTTACCTCCCTTTTTATGATTGTTCAAGAGTTATTTCTTTGTTATAGAGCCTTTTGATAAATCGCTCTAAAGTCTTCTAAGGTTACAGGGCGTGGATTGGAAGGGTGGCAGAAATCAGCTAATGCAAGATGTGATAGAGGCTCTATATGCTTTTCCTCTACTCCAATTGCACTGAGTTTTCGTGGCATGCCGACTTTGTCATTGAGTTCGAAGAGGGCATTAACGACAGCTTCTCCTGTTTTGGCTTCGAGGCCTAGGAACCGAGCAATAAGTTCGAATTTATGCTCTTGCCCTGGGATATTGAACTCCATTCCGTATGGTAGGTTTACGGCGTTTGCGAGACCATGATGTGTATCTAGGAGTGTTGAGAGGGGATGGGCAAGTGAGTGAACGATACCAAGGCCTTTCTGGAATGCAGTAGCTCCCATTAGAGAAGCAATCATCATGTTTGCTCTTGCTTCAGGAGTTGGGTTATTCACGGCTGCTTCGATGGATTCGAATACGAGTCTGATTCCTTCAAGTGCGATTCCATCGGCTAGCGGATGGTAGCCTTTTGCGAGGAGAGCTTCGATATTGTGGGTGAGTGCATCCATGCCTGTTGCAGCGGTGATAGCTGGAGGTAGGCTGTATGTGAGTTCTGGATCTGCGAATACCTTTTTTGCCATGAGTTTGGGATGGAAAAGGATTCGTTTTTTGCCTGTATCGTCTTCAGATATGATTGCGCTTCGCCCTACTTCACTACCTGTTCCAGAAGTTGTAGGCACTGTAACAAAGTGAGGTACAGGTTCGGTGACGTATTTGTCGCCTCCTTGTAGGTCATCGTATAGGAAAAGGTCTTGTCTATGGTTTATTCGGAGTGCAATAGCACGTGCTACATCCATTCCTGCCCCTCCACCAATGCCTACTATTGCGTCTGACTTGTATTGCTCATATGCGTCTCCTCCTTTTATGACATCTGATTTAACGGGATTTTTGTGGATGTCGTAAAAGACTTCTGCTTTGAGGCCTTGGTTTCGGAGGTCTTTGAGAATCTGTTTGAAAAAGTCGAGTTGGGCGACGTTAGGATCCGTTACAAGGAGTGGACTTGTGATGCCATTGTCTTTAAGATATGGCCCTAGTTCCTTCACTGCGCCCTCTCCGAATCGGATGCTGGTGGGGAAGTGATACGATGATACTTGTTTAATGTATGCCATTGTTTATTGTGCTTACAAATATGTTATTACGATTGGTAAACGATGGGGTAAATATAGGGATTTGTGTGAGTTTTTGTAGGGTTAAAGGAGATTGTTGGAGGGTAGGAGGCTCAGATAAAGTTGTTTGTTTTTTGGGCAATTGAGTAAGATTTTTTAGGTTTGTTTCGAGCTGAGAGTGATCTTGGAGGAGAATGGTTCATGTTTGTTTGTACTTATAACCTAGTGACTCATGTTTTACTTCTACTCTTAATTTTACTGGTATTTTCATGTGATTTTTGTTCCTTCAGCATATTGAGGAGGAATAGAGGCTGTGATTATTGCTCATCGATATTTCTTGTTATTTAACCAACTAACTTATTTTATCATGTCTACTTACTATGTACCTTCAGGGAAGTTTTCTGCTTCCGCTTTTATGTTTTGGGCAATATTTGGGGCTATATGGTTTCCTTTGGGAGGGTTCCTATATGCTTTAGGGATTATTTACATTCCTTTTATCTATATCTTATTTTTACTTACAGGGATTTTTGGGGTTACAATAGGATTGGTGATGCAGTTTGCGATGATGCTAGGGAAGGTTCGGAATCCGTTACTGGGTTTAGGTTTGGGGATTGTGGGCGGTTTGATTGCATTATATATTCATTGGGCTGTTTGGCTGACTTCTGTGGGAGGACAGGAGTTGTCTCTTGCGGTTGAGTTAGGATTAAACCCTATGTTTATGTTTGATGTTATAAGTGAGGTTAATCAGACGGGGACTTGGGGGGTATCTTCAGGTGCTGTGAGTGGGATTTTTCTAACGATTGTTTGGGTTATTGAAGCTTTGGTTATTGTGGGAGCAGCTGCTTATTTTCCTTATTCTCAGGCTTGTACTCCTTTTAGCGAACGTGCTAATGATTGGTTTAAAGAAAAGACATTGCCTATTTTGAGTTATATTGAAGATAAAGCAAGCTTTGTGTCTAAGCTAGAGCAGGGTAGAAGCGATGTGTTTGATTCATTAACTTATTTGTCGGAGGGGAACCAAAATCATAGTGTGTTTACTCTTTATGAGATAGAGAAGGATGATTGTTATATTTCTGTTGTGAATAAGGTAATGAAAGTCGAAAAGGATGGGGATGTAGATTTTGATGAGGAAGATGTTGTAGAGCATATTTCGATTTCGGTCACGATGAAAGATAAGCTATTGACGGGCTTAGAGAAAGCTTAGCAATTGGCTGTATTTCTTTTCCCATAATACTTTTCTTTATACAAATGTAGGTATTGGTTCTTATCTTTATGGTAAGAAGGATTTGTGGGGAATTGTCTATTATATTTAACTAAGAAAAGTATTATGGGAGAATTGATACGCACACCAGATCGTTATTTTGAGAATTTGGAGGGCTTTCCTTATTCGCCGAATTATGTAGAGGTGAATGGGACTCGGATTCATTATATAGATGAGGGAGAGAGTGACGAGGTTATTTTGTGCTTACATGGGGAGCCTTCTTGGAGCTACTTATATCGGAAGTTTGTGCCTGTATTGTCTCCTACTTATCGATTGATTGCGATGGATTTGGTAGGTTTTGGGCGTTCTGATAAGTATGTAGACCAAGCCGATTATACGTACAAGATGCATTTCGATACGGTAAAGGGATTTATTGAGGCGTTGGATTTGCGTAATATTACCTTGGTGGTTCAGGATTGGGGAGGCCTATTGGGGTTACCTGTGCTGTCTGTAATGGAGGAACGTTTTGCTCGGGTCGTGATTATGAATACCTTTTTGCCTGTGGGAAAACGTCCTATGCCAGCTGCATTTAATGCGTGGAAGAACTTTGTGAAGATGACACCTATTTTGCCAATAGGTAAAATCTTACAAAAGGGAACTCATACGGAGTTGAGTAAGGAGGTAGTGAGGGCTTATAATGCTCCTTTTCCAAAGAATAAGTATAAGGCAGGGGCTCGGGTGTTTCCTATGATGGTTCCGACCTCTCCTGAAGATGATGGAGTTAAGGAGATGCTGCATGCTCGTGAGGTGTTGCGGAATTGGCAGAAGCCTGCTTTGGTGATGTTCTCGGATAAAGACCCTATTATGCGTGGAGGAGAGAAATACTTTTTGCACAATATTCCTACGGCACAGGCTCGTCCTTATTATGAGATTAAGGGAGCTGGACACTTTTTGCAGGAGGATAAGGGGGAGGAGATTGCCGAACGGATAAAGATGTTTATGGAGGAGTAGGTATGTACTTACTATATATGCGAAGGCGTAGTATTCCTTTTGGAATACTACGCCTTTTGCTATGGGGACTTTTCTTATTGGAGGGCGAATGCAAACAGTTCGAATATTCGGAGGTCGAATGTTTGCATGGTGTTGAGCTCTCCTTTGAGGAGTTTGTTTATATCAATGATTGCGAATTGTTGTTTATTGACGAGTAGGAGTTTAGCGCCATTGTAATCGAAGTTTGCCGTTGCGGCAGGGAATTGTACAAAGGCTTCGATATTGTCTCCATGCACGATATCGCCATAGTAGTATCCAATCCACTTTTCTTGTTTGAGGGTGAATGCTCCTTTTTTCTTAAGGAATTCTTCTGAGGCTTTGGAGTGTTCACATAACTCTTCAAGGATTTCATTGAATGGGTCGTAGTCGTGTTCGTCTGTCAATTCGTCTTTGAGGGATAGGACTCTACCTTTTGGATTTATGACGATTGGGTTTCGTTTTCCGTATCCCCAGTCGTATGTATCTAGTTGGCAGATTCCTGTATTGAGTTTATATATTCCTCCCATTTGTCTACATCCTTCGAGCCATACGTATTCCATATTGCTAGAGATGACGAATCTTTCAGGGTAGTGCAGGCGAGATGAGAGTTCGATTTCCTGATCGGTGATAAAGTCTTTAATGGTTGGTTTGACGGAATCACCGAATAGGTAGAAGTATTGGAAATCTGGGTCGAACCCTTCTAGCCATTGGCCTGATTGTATGTCGAGGATGTGGAACTTATAGCCTGTAAAGAAAAGGGCTTTGGTTTGGGCTTTATTGGTTCCGAGGAGGTCTGCAGAGCGTACTTCTTTGGTATATACGAGTCTTTTTTGTTGTGAATCGATGAGTAGAATGTGCTGTGGGTATTGGACAATGATTCTGTTTTCTCCTGCGAAGCAGCAATTTATGGGGAGGGTTGGGTTTACAGTTTCATTGTCGTGGTGCATATTGTATTGTGGGGCTCCATATGGATAGGGTATTGTTCTATCATTGGGAGGGAGATCCAACATTTGCGATATGTCACCTAGTTCATCTTGGGTATTATTTTGTGGCCATACCCAAGCGGAGTTTGTTCTTCTCGATTCCATTACTTGCAGTAGTTTAAAAAAGTTCATTTGCAAGTTGTATTGGATTTTGGATTCGAAAGAGCTGGATTCATCTGGTGTGTACCAGTTTGGTTTAAATTCGTGTCGGTATTGGTTTAGGTATAAGAGTTCTTCGAAGAGGCTATTCTCATATCCTGGTATTGCGGCTCCTCCATCTCCTTTTATGAGGGGTCTGATATATGGAGGGGGTACTGGGATTGTGGTGAGTACTAGGTCTTCATTGTCAAACCCTTCGGCTCTGAGTTTTGGATGGACTTGTGTTTGTGCGAGTAGTTTTCGCAGCAATGCTGGGCCCGATTCGCGGTAGTCGGCATCAAAATCTCTAGGGGCTAATTCGCCGTTTTTCCATTCAATTTTGTAGTTACCAATTGCATCTACGGTATGTCTTGGTATTTTGAGGATTTCGGCGATTAGTGGAGCTGTTGCGGGGTGATATACGGGAAGTGTATAGAAATGCCCCCACTTTTGGGTTTGTTTTTGTTTTTGCCATTGCCCAAAGATCTTTATGCAGAAGAATCCATCTTCTACGGGAGTTTGTTGGGCATGATCCCATGATTCGGGAGTTTGAACGATACCGCCGCTATTTCCCTCTTGGTAGAAATCTCCCGTTATGTTCCTGAGCATTTTTAGCAGGGAGATTGGTTCAAGGCTCCTTTCTGAGAAGAAGAGGAGGTCTTGTAAAAGGTGGGTTTTCGATTGTATTGGCATACGTTCTCATAATAATAGGTGTAATAAAAAAGGCTCTTACGGTGTTTCAAAGTGTTGTGTATAGAGAGATTCTCTTGGTTTTGAATAAGTTATAAGGATTGTGCCATAATTTTATGTTCGCCCTTGTCCGTATTCAAAAGCGATTGTCTCTCTTTTCTATGACTTTTTTTGTGTTCTATCTGATTATTATTGGGAGTGTTTGTACTCCAGTTTGTGTTTTGAGGACTATCCAATATGTGCCTTGAGGGAGTTTCATTTGTTCGACTTTTATCTGGTGTTTTCCTTTTGCCCTCGGTTGCTTATCGACGATTGTTTGGGATATTTGTCCTAGGTTGTTCATAATGAACATTGAGACAGTTGTCTCTTGGTTTGTTTCATACTGAATGGTGATGCTTCCCTTTGAAGGGTTAGGGAATGCGTTGAGTTTTGTTTCATTGTTCTGGTGCAGAGATATATTGTTCGGTTCTTGTGTCTTTGTTACATTTATAAATGGTGTATTTCTTCTTTGGACGAAGATGTTATATCCTTCAGCTTGAAAATCAGTGGTATCTTTTCCAAATATATGGAGAAAATATCGATCTCCAATTGTTCCATTGTTAATGATAAAGAATTCTGTAGAATCTCCATTTAAGTATGTGCTATCTATTTTTGTGCCGAATGCGTCAAATAGTTCGAAATCGAGATCTTTTGTGAATCCTTGTAGCTTAACGAGGGTATGAATTTCATCTTCTATATCAAAGTAGAACCAATCTTGGTCTAGTCTTGTACAGATTTGTGCATTATGCAATACACCCATGGGGGGTACTTCCTTTGCGGCGGTTCGTTCATTGTTGGGTTCGAAGGCGTCCTTTCCGCATGCTCTTTCGACCCTTAGGCCGAACTGGCCACAGTTTGTACCATTGCCGAAGGTTGATACGACGATATAGTATGTTTGGCCAGCGGTTAGGCCTGCCCCTCTAATTTCTATTTCGTTGGCTATTGGGTCGAAGGTTGCGAGGTCTAGGCATTGTGCATTGGGGTCATCAGGGCAATTATCTAGGAGGAATACCCCGAGCCAGTTTGTGTCTTGCTGCAGGTATATGTTTATATCGATGTCTTGGGTTGGGGTATATTCGAAGACGAAGTCCTCTCCTGTCATATATATACTCTCACATGCGGAGGAGTCATTGAACTCATTGCCTGAGAAACAAGTGGTGAGGGCGGAGGTATCGAATGGGATGGCGTTGATTAGCATTGGCATGCTACAGGTACTTCCTATTCCATTGAAAGGAGAGGTTGATACTTGGAGGGTATCTGTGGTGGTGCTTGTTTGTCCGATAGAGTTTGTGACAGATAGGGATACGATGAATGTTCCGCCTGTGGTGAAGGCGTGGGTTGGGTTTTGGAGAGTGCTTATGTTTCCATCGCCGAAGTTCCAGTTCCATGAAACGATTGAGCCGGCGCAATTGGAGGAGGAGTCATTGAACTGTATTGGGATATCTGCGAAGTATGGAGCAGCTGTAGTCGAATCGATTTCGAAATCGGCTAATAAGCATGGAGCTGTTTGGATATCGATATCGAAGGGGGTGAATTGGGGGTTTGGGGTTGGGAGGGTTGACACGATGAAGTAGTGGGTGATGCCTCCTTGGATGACAGCAGATTCGATGGAAGGGTCTCCTGTAAATTCGAAGCCTGATGCGACACAGGTTGTGGTGGGGTCATCGGGGCAACCAGCGGTTATGAATATCCCTGTTTGGGCATCGGTATTGGTTAGGGTAATATCGATGAGTTCTGTGGTTGTGGGGGTATATTCGAAGACGAAATCCTCTCCATTCATATATCCATTGTTGCAGGCGTCTGTATTGTCGTAGTCATCTCCAAAGTTTTCTGTTGTCATTCCAATAGAGTCAAATGGTAGACTTGAGAGGAGGAATGAATTGCTACAGGTTGCGCCTGGGCCTGCTGGTGGGGCTGATATTTGGATGTCGATGTCGAAGCCTGTATCAAGAAAAGGCGAGGTCGTTGAGATGACAATGAAATAGGTTGTGGAGGCTACTAGAGGGACGTCTATGATGGAGGGATTTCCTTGGACGGATTCTGTGAATGCGACACAATTAGGGTTTGTATTTGGGCATCCGTCTAGGATGAATAGTCCTATGGAGTTTCCTGTATTGGAGAGGGCTATGTCTATATTTTCGTTTGCTGTGGGTGTGTATTCGAAGACGAAGTCATTTCCTTGTAGGTAGTTTGTGGTACAAGAGATTTGGGAAGAGTTGTAGTCGTTTCCGAATCCAGCGGTGGTTTGTCCTGTGAGATTGAAGGGAATAGACGCAATGCCATAGGAGTAGGTACAATTGGTTCCTGCTGGTAGGCCTCCAGAGGAGGTAATTTGGATATCGAAATCAGGGAAAGAGGGGTTTGCAGTTGCTACGAATATGTAGTATGTATTTCCTGCTGATAGGGCGACACCTGATAGGGATGGGTTGCCGAGGGGTTCATCGATATTTGCGACGCAGGTACCTCCTGCTCCTATGCATCCTTGTGTGACGGTTAAGCCGACGAAGAAGCCTGTATTTGACAGGGAGATATTGATTACATCATTGAAGGTGGGGGTGTAGGTGAATACGTATTCGTTTCCATCTAGGAAACCGTTTGTGTTTGCACATGATATTTGGGTGCTGCTGTAGTTGTTTCCAGCGGCAGCCGTTGAGAGTCCGATTTGTGTGAAAGGTAGGGTTGAGATATTGTGCGCAGTGGCGCAAGTTTCTCCGATTGCGAGGAGGTTTGATAAGCTAAGGATTGCAATTGAGAGAAAGGAGATGGTAATACGTAGAGAGTGTTGCATAAGCAAGCGAATATATTGATTACTAAGCGAAATCGCTTATTAATATTGGTTTCATTGTGTGCATTGTATGGGGGCAAATATAAGTAAAAGAAATGGTTTTGTTCCGAAAAAAGTTGTTACGAAAAAATGTAAGGTACTGATTATTATTGACTTTCGTGTCGAATTATGGTACTTTTGTTCCAAAGGTATGTGGCTATGAAAAAATCTGATCGTAAATTATGGCGACTTGTAAAACTGCTATCGGATAAAGATTTAGAGCGGCTTGATTGGTTTTTGGATCAAGAGGAGAATGCTGATCGTAAGAAGATGATGTTTCAGATTTTGGGGTTTATTAAAGAGGGCAAGACCCCTGAGGAAGTTGCGCTTATTTTGTTTCCGAAGGTGAAGAATCCTGATGGCCGTCTTCGTAAAGTTTCCTTTTATTTGACAGATTATATTGAGTGTTTTTGGTTGATGGAAGACGCTTTGCGGAAGAAAAGTTTGGAGTCGGAGATGCGTAATAGTTATCAGATAGCTGTTATGTATCGGACGAAGGGGGAGTTGGATTTATGGATTCATCGGATTAAGAAGATGCTCGCTACGTTGGAGAAGTATCCTGGTCGGGATCGTTTTTTTCATTTCTGGATGTATCGAATTCGGATGCAGATGGTTATTTATTCTATTCTGACGAAGAATAAGGATTTGGGTAAGCAGATTAAGGGGTTGAATGATACGCATGATACTTGGTGGGGGTTGTCGAAGTTGGTTAATAATTGGATTGCAGATAGTTATAAATCTATTTTTGTGGGGCAGGATCTTGAGTCTCGTTTTTCGAGCTTGGTGATTGATAGTTATTTGGTTTTTGATAAGGATTTGAAGGAGTCGGATTTGGGTAGGGAGTCTTATTTAGAGCCTTTGCCTAGTGATCCATTGTTAAAGTTTTATTGTGATTTTCAGTTGTTCTTAGATAGTCGGGAGGAATCTAGGGCTGAGGAGTTTTTGGCACTTTTGCCAGCGAATAAGGAGAAATTAGATCCTGATAGTTATCAATTGATTTATAGTATTCTGCAGAATTTTTATGCTAAGAAGATCAATCTTCATCCTAGCAATATTCAGTATTATGCTTCGAAGTTATTTGAGTTATATCTTCAAGGGCTTGAATCTGATTTTCTTTTGACGAATGGTCGTTTGCGGAGTGGTATATATGTAAATATTATTAGTGCGGGTTTGTATGCGAATCGATTGGATAAGAGTCGGGAGCTTTTGGAGTCTGAGGAGTTGTTGAAGAAGTTGCCAGAAGAAGAGCGAGAAGAGACTCATTTACTTTGCTTATCTACCTATGCTTTTTATGCGAGGGATTATAAGGGTGTTTTGGAGTTATTGGAGGATAAGTCCTTTGATTCGAAGATTTATGATATTTATGCGCGTATTAGGATATTGATGACTCGGTATGAATTGGGGGAGCGGGTTTCGTTGGAGAATGAGGTTCGTTCGGTTACGGCGTTTATACGGACGAAGAAGTTGTCTAAGCGTCGGGAGGCACCTTTCATTAATTTTACTCGAATTTTTTCGCGGGTGTTGAAGATGAACCCGAATCGGAAGAAGTTGCTTTTGCGATTGGAGAGAGAGATTGAGGGGGAGAGTATGTTGGATGCGTTGTATCAGCGGAAGTGGCTTTATGAAAAGGTGGATGCTATTGTTAATGGGTAAGGGCGACCTTTTTTGGCCGCCCTTGGGGTATGTGAGAGGTATTTGTTTTGTGGAGGGGTATTAGTTACGGTTTATGTTTTGGGTTGAGTAGTTCATTCTTCTGAGGATGTATCCGTATGTGTATGCACGACGCTTTTGGATGTTTGATGAAAAGATGTCGCGGCCGATACGGCTCAGGGTGATGGTATACTCATAGATTGCATTGTACTCGTGGATACGCGCTCTGTTTATCAGGGTTGTGTTGTGCTTCGCGTTCTCTTGGTCAGCGTTTAGGGGAGAGAAGTCCTCGTTGTATTGCTTGATTTGTGAGAAGAATCGGGAAGGGATTCCGCCATCTACGAGGGTTTGCTCCATTGTGGTGCTGAGGTTGGAGACGAAGGTGGATAAGAAGCGTGTGAGTACTTCTTGGTCGTACCTCGACTG
>Ga0163111_10000602_pt1 | contig 21630 bp, 26 predicted proteins | sample CRUFie1St18metaG_FD_109645 | JGI IMG/M metagenome (GOLD analysis project Ga0163111, IMG submission 109645) | Marine microbial communities from the Costa Rica Dome - CRUD Field 142mm St18 metaG | ecosystem: Environmental > Aquatic > Marine > Oceanic > Photic zone | place: Costa Rica: the Eastern... | reverse complement strand
TTGTATTTTTCTATACGATAAGCCATAGGAGCGTAAATCGTCAATATCATGATTTAGAAAGTTTTTAGGTGTAATTTGTTTAATATTTTTTTTAATTCTAGTTTCTATTGAATTAGCAGCTTCGATTGAAATCTGTTGTCCAAGGATTATTTTGAACAGAGTTTTAAAGGGTGTGTTAGTGATTGTTAGAAAATTGTTAGCTTTATATTTAGATATTACATCTGATAAGACAGGATCAACACTATGTAAATGCTTCAGAGCCTTATTCCAATATTCAGGCTTGCTACATCTAATCGTCATAACAGGCGCGCATTAGATACACGCCTATTATAAATATTTTTTATTGGTTTTTGTATGTAGATATGCCAAATGGAATATAAAGTGGGCACCATCCAAGTGTGCCAGTAAGAATTGGAATTATGCCTATAAGAGACCACATTCCTAGTCCAAGTCCTGGTCCCATAACAAGAATCGCTATACCAGCTATTACTCTTAGCATTCTTTCTATACCACCAACGTTTGTACTCATTGTTTTAGGTGTAGTTGCCATATTTTTTACTCCTCTTAATAAATTTCTTACAAGTATGTTATTAAATTAACAAACTTAGCGCAATATTATTTTTTTTTACTTTTATAATCCTCAATAGCAGCACTAATTGCATCTTCAGCAAGCACTGAACAGTGTATTTTTACAGGAGGAAGAGCTAGTTCCTCAGCAATATCTGTATTTTTGATCATAGAAGCTTCAGTTAATGTTTTACCTTTAACCCATTCAGTAAGTAATGAGCTTGATGCTATTGCGGATCCACATCCATAAGTTTTGAATTTTGCATCTTCAATAACCCCATCATTACTGACCTTAATTTGAAGTTTCATGACATCGCCACATGCTGGTGCACCTACCATGCCTGTTCCAACATCATTATCATTATCGAACGTCCCAACGTTTCTTGGGTTTTCATAATGATCTAATACCTTATCACTATATGCCATCTCTTCTCCCTGTTTATTGTTGTTTTAAAATGCATAATGGTTTTTAATTTTGACGATAGTAGTTTGCTAGCTCTTCTAAGTCAATATCATTATTGTCATTCTCGTCATTACTGCTTGATTTAGCCTCATCTATTAAGCTTCCTAGTGTCACAGTATCTAAATAATCTGTAAGTTTATTACTGAAGCTCGCCCAAACCGCATCATCGGTCTTGCCATGATCTACGTTAGATGAATGCTCTGGGTTAATAGCTTTTATAATACTAGCTATAGATATATTGTCTGGACTATCCTTAAGTGTGTAGCCTCCACCAGGCCCTCTAACACCACTAACGAGATTATGCTTTCTTAGTAAAGAAAACAGCTGTTCCAGATATGATAGTGAAATACCTTGATATTTAGATATTTCAAGTAATGTTTTAGGTGATTTCGAATCACTTGTAGCAATATTCACCATTGCTTTAATTGCGTACCTTCCTTTTGCAGATAATTTCATTTTATTCTCCTTTTTAAATGATTTCCTTATTCCTGACTATAATTGTAAGGTTTAAAATGTAATTTTCAACCCAATAAATATAAGTTAATATATATTATATCTCAATAAAATATTAATATTTGTCTATATATTATTGATTTATAATGTTTTTTAAAAAGTAGAAAAAATTTAGATTTAATTTGATTTTATGTGAAATTGAATTTTGAAAGGTTTTATTGTCTTTAAGAGACTTTACTTCAAGAAGCTGAGCATCATGATACATATAAAAAATTAGATGAGGTTTAATGGAAAATGTTGTGTTTATCTGATGTAAATTATCATAGCGAAATTTAGTATACATTTTAAAAATACGAGTATATTTATCTTTGAAAATATCCTCTATTACTATCGCCCTTTTTTCTGAGAGGTATTTATTACAATTAAGTTTTTTATCTTTAAAAACTTGCATGAGATTATAATAATTAGTTTCATAAATAGACATAAGATGATTAAAGTTTATGACTTTAAATTCTCTATGATTATTTCTTTTATCTGCGACAATCATTTGTATTATAAAATTTATTAATTTGTTACAATAAATACCAATATATTATATATGACAAAAAAAGAACAGATTGAAATGTCAGGAAAAGTAGTTGAGACTCTTCCAAATACGATGTTTAGAGTTGAATTAGAAAATGGTCATATTGTTACTGCACACATTTCAGGTAAAATTAGAAAACATTATATAAGAATTCTAAGAGGTGATAATGTTATGGTCGCCCTTACTCCATATGATTTATCTAAAGGGAGAATAATATTTAGAGATAAATGAACTTTTAAAGATTGTTTATTACAGCATCTCCAAAACCACTAGTTGAGACAAGTGTTGCGCCAGGGACAAGTTTAGTTATTTCTTCTTTTATATCTACAGATTTATTTTTATCTCTATTCTTAACTCTTATCAATCTTTTACCAGCCCTAGCTCGAGCTAAATCGTAAGTTAGTTGTTTTTTTTGAATTGCACCTTTAACTCCTTTTAGTACTAAGTCAGCTGCTTCTGTCCATCCCATATATCTAAGCATCATCTCACCAGACAATATTATAGATCCAGGATTAACTCTATTTTTACCTGCAAATGGTTCAGCAGAACCATGAGTTGCTTCAAATACTGCGCAACCTTTGCCTATGTTTCCTCCAGGGGCCATCCCAATGCCACCCACTTGGGCTGCTAGAGCATCGGAAATATAATCGCCATTTAGATTTAATGTAGCAATAACATCGTGTTGTTCAGGTGCAAGGATAATTTGTTGAAGAAAGTTATCTGCTATACAGTCTTTAATTAATAATTCTGATTTAAATTTAGTATTTTTAATTATGTAAGTTCCGTCATGTTGTGTCTCTCCAGAATATTCAGAAGTTACAACATCATAACTCCAATCTCGAAAAGCTCCTTCTGTGTATTTCATAATATTACCTTTGTGAACAATTGTTATACTAGATTTGTTAAGTTCAATTGCATAATCAATTGCCATTCTGATAAGTCTTTTCGTCCCTTCCTCTGATACTGGCTTTATTCCAATACCACAATTTTGCTCAAATCTAAAGGGAGATGAACCGAGTTCATTATTAATGAAATTAATAATCCTCTTTGCTCCATCAGAATCTGGTTCCCACTCTATTCCTGAATATAAATCTTCTGTATTTTCTCTAAAAACAACCATATCTGTCAGTCCAGATTCTGCCATCGGAGTGCTAGTTCCAGGAAAATATTTTATAGGCCTTACACATGCAAACAAGTCGAGCTCTTGTCTTATCATTACGTTTATGGATTTATGTCCTGATCCTATAGGCGTTGTTAGAGGTCCTTTGATAGAGATTCTATACTCCCTCATGGCGTCTATCGTTTCTTGCGGAAGAATTGAGCCAAATAAGTCATTTGAATTTGAACCAGCATATAATTCTAACCATCTAATTTGCCTGGAATTTCCATAAGCTTTATTAATTGCATGATCAAGGACCCTTTTCATTACTGGTGTAACATCTATTCCGATGCCATCACCTATGATGTATGGAATTATAGGGTTTTTTGGCACAATAAGTTTCGTGCCCTCATATTTTATCTTAGCACCATCCGATGGAATATTAAGCTTCAATTAGTAGGCTCCTTTACTTATCAAACTGTTCTTCTTCGGTAGACCCAGTAAGTGCTGTAACTGATGAAGAACCTCCAGTAATTACTTGTGTCACAGAATCAAAATATCCAGTCCCAACCTCTCTTTGATGCTTGGTCGCAGTATATCCATCCTTTTCTGCAGCAAATTCTGCCTCTTGAAGCTTTACGTAAGCAGTCATCTGTTCAGCATTATAACCTTTTGATAATTCAAACATACTATAGTTCAATGCATGGAAACCAGCTAGTGTAATAAATTGAAATTTATATCCCATCGCCCCTAATTCTCTCTGAAATTTAGCAATTTGAGCGTCATCTAAATTCTTCTTCCAATTAAATGAAGGTGAACAATTATATGCTAAGAGCTGCTCTGGGTGTTCTTTTTTAAGAGCCTCTGCAAATTTTCTAGCAAAATCTAAATCAGGTACTCCCGTCTCACACCAAACTAAATCAGCGTATGGAGCATATGCTAATCCCCTTGAAATGGCTTGATCTATACCATTTTTAACACGATAGAAGCCCTCAGCTGTTCTCTCACCTGTGGTGAATTCTCTGTCTCTTTCATCGATATCACTTGTAAGCAAGTTAGCTGCTTCAGCATCTGTTCTAGCAAGTAAAACTGTTGGTGTATTATAAATATCGCTTGCTAATCTTGCAGCTGCAAGTTTTTGAACTGCTTCTTGTGTAGGCACAAGTACTTTTCCGCCCATGTGACCACATTTCTTAGCAGATGCAAGCTGATCCTCGAAATGTACTCCTGCGGCGCCTGCTTCAATCATTGCTTTCATGAGTTCATGAGCATTCAAGACTCCCCCAAAACCTGCTTCTGCATCAGCAACAATTGGAAGCATGTAGTCTATTGGCTCATTACCTTCTGCAATATTTAATTGGTCAGCTCTTCTTAATGAATTATTGATACGCTTGACTACAGAAGGAACACTGTCAACTGGGTATAATGACTGATCTGGATACATCTGCATTCCAGTGTTAGCATCACCTGCTACTTGCCAACCTGATAGGTATACTGCTCTTAAACCAGCTTTTGCCTGCTGCATAGCCTGATTCCCGGTTAACGCTCCTAATGCATTCACAAAATCACTATTATTAATTTCATGCCAAAGTTTTTCAGCACCCTGTTTAGCTAAACTATATTCTATCTCTACACTACCACTGAGCCTTGCTACTTCTTCAGCCGAATAGTCACGTTTGACATTTTTCCATCTAGGATTAGTATCCCAATCTTTTTGAATCTCTTGTGCTGATCTGATTTTGTTCATTATTACCTCATGAGTCATTAAAAATAATTGGCTAGATAATACTACTTGTAAGATTATTTGACAAATCAAATAGCCTAATTATTATCATGAAATAATATTTTTAATGTAATATGCCTATTTATGGGAAAATATGTCTAATTTGAATAAGAAAGTAGCCGTTGGTATGTCTGGAGGCGTTGATTCGTCTGTAGCTGCTTACCTACTCCAAAAAGCTGGGTATGATGTTGAAGGGATATTTATGAAAAATTGGGAAGAAGACGATCTCAAAGAATGTAACTCGAAAAGAGATTATGAGGATGCTCAGAGAGTATGTAATCATCTTAAAATTAAACTTCATCAAGTTAACTTTTCTGATAGTTATTGGGAAAATGTATTTGAGGACTTTATCAGCGACTTAAAAAAGGGCTATACACCTAATCCAGATGTTTTTTGCAATAAAGAAATTAAGTTCAAACAATTCTATAACTATGCAATATCATTAGGCTTTGATTTGATTGCAACTGGCCATTATGCAAGAAAGAAAAGAGAACAAGAAGTACAATTACATATCCCAAAAGACAGGATAAAGGATCAAACTTATTTTTTATATGCAATGAACAAAGATGTATTAGAAAAAACTTTATTCCCACTAGAGAATCTAGAAAAGTATGAAGTAAAGTCTATTGCTACTGAAATGAATCTTGGATTAGAAAATAAAAAAGAGAGTATGGGAATATGTTTTATTGGCAAACGAAAATTTTCTTCATTTGTAGATAAATATGTTCAGCCTACCGATGGCCCCATAGTTGATTATCAATCAAATAAAAAAATATCGCATCATACAGGATTAAGTAAATATACAATTGGACAAAGAAAAGGTATCAATATAGGTGGAATGAAAACTAGTATTGATGCGCCTTGGTATGTAATTGATAAAGATGTTGTCACAAATACTCTTGTAGTAAGTCAAGATCAATCTCCTCTTTTTTACACTGGCAAAATAAAACTAGAAAATGTAAATATTATTAATAAAGAATTAACTTACAAAAGTCTTAAAGTTAGATTTAGACACGGAGGAAGTCTGAAAGACTGCATAATAAACAAAGATAATAATATGATTACACTTAATGAAGAAGAAAGAGGTATAGCTCAGGGTCAAGCGGCTGTACTTTATAGTGGAACAGAATGTGTTGGTGGAGGTACGGTTATATCTAAATGTTTAAAAAAGAATTAAAAAATGAAACCATCGCACTTGGAGCTATTTATCAAGCAAGCAATGAAATAAAGAAAGTGGCATGGCAAGGTGAAATTAACAATAAATTAATTGAACCTTTGATTCATAGCGTATATCAAACAACATCAGATGAAATTGAAGAAATTTACATTAATATTAAAAGATTGAATACAGGATTAGATTTTTTAAGACAACAGTTAGTTGGAGATGCTTTTTCAAGGGATGGAGAAATAACAAGATACTTTGAAGCAATTGGAATTTTAGTAAAGAATATGAAAAAGAATTCTAATATTGTTGATAATTTAAGAGACGAACTCTCAAAATTTAGCTTGGATATTAATCAAGAAAATCTTACTGAACATGCAACTTTTCTATCAAATCTATATCTAAAAACAGTCAGTAAAATTAATCCAAGAATTATAGTAAACGGAGATAATAAGTATTTAAAAGATAATACTAATGCATCTATGATAAGAGCTTTATTATTATCGGCCATACGGTCATATATTTTATGGAAACAATCAGGTGGATCAAAGTTTAGAATTTTTATATTTAGAAAAAAAATTGCAAAATTAGCAATTACTTTATAATCAAGTAGCTAACTTTTTGAGAACATAATTTAATATTCCATCACTTACAAAATATTCCCATTCTTTTGCGGTATCAATTCTAACTTTGACTTCAAAAGTTTTTCCTGAGTAATTCTCAGTGATTATAACTGTATCTGAATCCTTGTTAATTGTAGAGATATTAAAAGATGAGTTCATTGATAATCCAAGAGACTCGAAACTCACTCCATTTTTAAATTGTAAAGGCATTACGCCCATTCCGACAAGATTAGACCTATGTATTCGCTCAAAACTCTCTGCAATAACAGCCTTGACTCCGAGTAATTTTGTACCTTTGGCAGCCCAGTCTCTAGATGAACCACATCCATAATCCTTACCTGCAAAAATTATAAGATTAGTATTATTTTTCTTGTATTCTTGAGCCGCATCGTAAATGGACATCTCTTTTCCATTTGGCAGTAATTTCGTGAAGCCTCCAGTTTTGTCTGGAACTAATTTGTTAGAGAGTCTAACATTTGCAAAAGTGCCTCTTTGCATTATTTTAAAATTACCTCTTCTAGAGCCGTAAGAATTAAAATCTCTTACTTTGACATTATTATCAAGCAAATGGATACCTGCTGGAGTACTGTCTTTAAAAGAACCTGCAGGAGAGATATGATCGGTTGTGACACTGTCACCAAGGATTATGAGTGGGAAAGCATTTTCTATAGCAGGTAGTTTTTCCTGATCAGCTTTGCCTTCACTAAAAAAAGGTGATGGTTGAATATAGGTTGACTTTTCATCCCAATCAAAATGATCTGAATCTGATGTCGGGATAGACATCCAATTATCATCTCCATCAAATAAGTTTTTATATGATTTATTAAACATATCGCCGTCAATTGTTTGACTCATAATTTCATTAATTTCATCATTCGATGGCCATATATCTTTTAAGAATACATTCTCACCATTAAAATCCTTTCCCAATGGAGTCTTGTTAATATCCGTATTAATTTTACCTATAAGGGAATAAGCAACCACAAGCATTGGGCTTGCTAAAAAGTTCATTTTTATTTCGGGATGAATTCTGCCTTCAAAGTTTCTATTACCAGATAATATTGAGCTTACAATTAAATCTCTTTCGCTAATTTCATTTATATATTTATCTTCAAGTGGTCCAGAGTTACCTATGCAAGTTGTACAACCATAACCAACAATATTGAAACCTAATTTATTTAAAGAATCTAGTAAATTAGCTTTTTTAAGATAGTTTTCTACAACTCTTGACCCTGGAGCTAGGGATGTTTTCACCCACTCTTTAGACATTAAACCTTTATCAAGTGCATTCTTTGCTAATAAACCAGCTCCAATAATGACGCTTGGGTTAGAGGTATTAGTGCAGCTAGTTATTGCTGCAATTAAAATATAACCATCATCAATAATCCCCTCTGACTTAGGAGACTTTTTTAATTTTTTTATTTCTTCTTCTGATACACTTTTTACATCGGACAGTAGAACTCTATCCTGTGGTCTTTTTGGACCAGACAAACATGCTTCAACGGTACTCATCTCTAAAGTCAAAGTATCTGTATATTGAATTTTTTGGGTATCATCTCTGAAAAAACCACACTCTTTACTGTATTCTTCAACGATATCCAAATGGTTGTCATCTTTTCCAGTCATTCTTAGATAATCAATTGTTAATGAATCAATAGGGAAAAACCCACAAGTCGCGCCATACTCTGGAGCCATGTTTGAAATTGTGCATCTGTCAGCAATACTTAGACTATCTAAACCAGGTCCGTAAAATTCAACGAATTTTCCAACTACATTTTTTTCTCTTAACATCTGGACAATTGTAAGCACAAGATCTGTTGCTGTTGTAGTTTTACCTAACTTTCCAGTTAATTCAAAACCAATAACCTCAGGTAACAACATCGGTATAGGTTGGCCTAGCATTGCAGCTTCAGCTTCAATACCTCCTACTCCCCATCCAAGAACACCTAATCCATTAACCATTGTTGTATGTGAGTCAGTTCCAACAACAGTATCAGGGTATAATTTACCCTCTTTCTCATAAATAACTCTTGAGATATATTCAATATTAATTTGGTGAATTATTCCATTATTTGGAGGAACAATTCTTAAATTTTTAAATGCTTGCTGTCCCCATTTTAAAAGTTTATACCTTTCAGTATTTCTCTCGTATTCAAGTTTCGTGTTTAAATCTTTTGAATCTGATGATCCAAAATGATCTACCATAACAGAATGGTCTATAACAAGATCTGTTTGACATTGAGGATTTACAGCATCAGCTTTACTTTTATCCAACGAAGTCATTGCGTCTCTCATTGATGCTAAATCAACTACTGCAGGAACACCTGTAAAATCTTGCATAATAACTCTACTTGGATAGAAGGTTAATTCTGTATTTGAATCAGTTTTGCCATTCCATGAAGTAAATTTGTTTACAATATCTTCATAACTTTCATTGTTTGATTCATTTCTTAAGTAATTTTCCATTAATACTCTTAAAGAATATGGTAAATGCTCAATTTGATACTTTTTAATATTAAATACCCGGAAAGACTTATTATTTATGGATATTTCTGATTTTTTTGGCATTCCTTTTTCCCTATTGCATGAATTGGCAGTATTCTAACAAAAAAGGACACTTAATTCTATGGCTTACTTTGGCGGTAGTTTTTTTTGTATGGACTCAATATACATACCAAGAGAACCATTTTTATTTACATTATCCATTTTAACAACTACATCTTGCCCATCTTTTTTTAAACTCTTATATTTGTTTAAGAATTTGTTGAGTTCCAAAGTTTTTTTAATTTTATACAGCCTAGGTTTTAATTTTTCTTCTTTAATAAGTAGCAAAATATAATCATTATATGTATAACTATTCAAGATATAAAAACTTTCAGGCAATGATTCAGCTACTGCATATCCCTCATTATCTTTAATAGCTTGATATAAAAAAATAAAAAATATTGAAATACTTAAAGTAACTAGAATTTTGAATGAATACTTTTGTTTTTTCAAATAATTATGAAGAAGTAAAATATATATAATTAATAAGAATAATAAAAATAGATAGAGAATCATTTAGAATCTTTTTAAGTTATAGGGTGTTAATATTTTTTTTTGGCTATCTCCTACAGAATACTCACCATGAGCATCTAAATAAAATCTAGTAACTGTCACTTCAGTATCTTTTTTTTCTAATCTTACGTTATTAGCATAGACTAGCTTTAGAGTAGGATTTACTTTTTCAATAATAACCTTTACATCTATTGGGTGGTTACTTTTATTATCGTATAAATATAAGTTAAGAATATACTCACCCGGTATAATACCTCTTAGAGTTACTACTTCACGGTTTATAGGATAAATTATATCTTCCCCATCTATAGTAACAACATCATTAATGATTCCTTGATCATCCCTATCAAGGTGTAACCAACCTGCATCTTTTTGTAAATAGGAGACTATCTCGCCGTTTGGGTCTTGGACCCATATATCAACATCATCTGGCAAGCTGTCTTTCCAGTCAACAGTGACAATATACTCTGCCTTCATATTAACATTACCAATTTTAGATATTGGATTGATAAATAAAACCGTTATGAAAAATAAAAATGTAAAGCCAAGAAGTGTATTAAACAACAAATCTGTAAACGGTTCTGTTCTTAATCTAGTTTTTCTTCTCATAGATTTCTACACTCAATACTTTGCTTATAAAAATATTAATTTTATTCTCTAAGAAATTATTTTGAATGGTAAGAAGTATAGATCCAATCAAACCGCTCAATGTAGTATAAAGAGCTACTTTCATTCCGCTGCTCATACTTAATAGAAGATTGTTCATTTTTGATAAATTCATTTCATCAATAGTTGATAATGAACTGAGCATAATGATGAAACCTATAACTGTTCCAACAATACCAAGTTTCAACAATAAGTCAGCAATAAAAAAACCATTATCGACAAACTCATACATTTTTGACTTAAATTCATCTTTGCTCGATTGCAGGTTAGATATAAATATTGAAGATGTTCGAGACGTATTATTTTTTTCTATACATAGATCTCTAAAGTCAGTATAAATTAGAATAAATATATTAAACTTAGTAGTCTCTTTCTTTGAGTCTAAATAATAAAGTGCATCTCTAAGTTTAAATAAGTGATAACCTCCAAGAATGAGATAAAATAAGAAAATGACAGCAATTAATGATGAAATATAACTTATATCATCACGAAAAATAGTACTTATTAAGCCAAAGGACTCCATTACGTAAATAAATATTAAAATTAGAGATACAAAATAAATCCAGTAGATAAAAATATTATCTATATTTGTACTTTTCATTTAAATAAGTTTTTTCGGATCTAAAATTTTAATCAACTCTGCTTTGGATAGAGACGTCATTTTTTCTGCGATTTCAAAAATTGAACTATTTGTTTTATATGCTTCTTTTACAATTTTTGATGCCAAGTCGTAACCTATAACTTGATTTAACTTAGTTGCAATAATTGGATTTCTAAATAAATTCTGTTTAACTATTTCTTCATTCACTTTAAAAGTATTAATAAGATCAATCATACTAAATGTAGAATTTATCATAAGGTATAAAGACTCAATTATATTATGAGCAATCAACGGTAACATTGTATTCAATTGAAAATTACCACTACTTGCTGCTTGCATAATAGTAATATGATTTCCATTAACTTGTGTAGCAGCCATCATAACTGACTCTGAAATAACTGGGTTAATTTTACCCGGCATAATGCTACTTCCAGGTTGAAGAGCCTTTAGAGAGATTTCAGATAAACCTGATATAGGACCACTATTCATCCAACGTATATCATTTGCAATTTTAGATAGTGTAGATGCATATCTTGTCAATGCCGAGCTCAATGTAAATATATGATTTTGAGAGCTCATCATTTCTCCTTTAATAGACAATGGTCTAAATTTAATTTTTGCCTCTTGATAAATTTTATTTAACTCATTACATACATTTTTAGCAAACATTTTTGGAGCATTAATTCCTGTTCCTATTGCGGTGCCACCAATTGGTAAATATGATATTTCCTCACATGATAAATCAATTTGTGCTTGAGATGCTCTAACTTGCTCTTCCCAAACATTTATCTCCTGCTCAAAAGAAATTGGAACAGCATCCATCAAATGTGTTCTTCCAGATTTAATAATGTTTGAGAGGTTAACAGCTTTTGAACTAAGAGATTCGCACATAAAGTTCAACGAAGTTGAGAGTGTTTTGCTCATTGATAAACTAGCTATATTTATTGTTGTTGGAATCACATCATTAGAGCTCTGTGACATATTAACATCGTCATTGGGGTGTATTTTTTGTTTAAACTCTCTTTTTGCAATTTCAGATATAACTTCATTCATATTCATATTAGTACTTGTGCCGGAGCCAGTCTGAAAAATATCAATTGGAAAATGATCAATATAATCGAGTGTATTATTTGAAATCTTTTTACTTATCCCAATGATACAATTCGCTTTACTCTTTGTTATTGTCTTACATTTTATATTAGCGCTTGCACATGCTTGTTTTAGGCTAGCTAATGACTGAATAAAAACAGGATCAAAGGTAATCCCGCTTATTTTAAAGTTATTCAATGCTCTTTGTGTTTGAGCACCATAGTAAGCATTTTTCGGGACTTTTACTTTTCCTAGTGAGTCAATTTCAATTCTAAAATTATTTTTTTTCATATTTCAGTAAATATTAATAAAGTTAATTTTGTGTTATAATACCATTTTAAAAACCTGTTTAATATGAAAAAGTATAATCTTAATATTTCAGCACCAACAGATGGGAGATATAGCAGTTTATGTTCGGAAATTAATAGTATTTTCTCTGAACATAATTTAATTAAAACTCGTGTTAAAATAGAAATAGAATGGTTTATATTCCTCTCTGACCTTAATAAAATAAAATCACTACCAAAGTTCTCAGCAAATCAGACAAAAAAACTTAGATCTATTTATATTGATTTTAAAGAGAGGGATTCAACAAGAGTAAAAAAAATTGAAGAAATTACAAAGCATGATGTAAAGGCGGTTGAATATTTTATTAAGGAAAAAATAAAAAATATTAAATTAGCTGACAGGTACAAAGAACATATTCATATTTGCTGTACATCTGAAGATATAAATAATGTAGCGTATGCGATAATGCTAAAAGACGCAAGAAAAGTCTTATTATCCGAAATAGATGCTCTCCAGAAAAAAATTAAAAGTCTTGGGAAGAAATATAAAAAAGTTGCAATACTGTCTCATACTCATGGACAGCCGGCATCACCATCAACCATGGGTAAAGAATTAATTAACTTTCATAAAAGAATTTTATTACAAATAGATTCTCTACAAAGAATAAATATAAAAGGTAAATTCAATGGTGCGACAGGAAACTACTCGGCACACAAAATTACTTACCCAGAAATTGACTGGCCAAATAATATTAAAAGGTATCTAAAAAAGCTTGGATTAGATATGAATAGCCATACAACACAAATTGAACCTCATGACTATATTGCAGATATATGTTTTAAAATAAATCATATTAACTCAATTTTAATAGGTTTTTCTCAAGATATATGGAGTTATATTTCTAAAAATTATTTTAATCAAAAGAATGTAGATGGTGAAATAGGTTCATCAACAATGCCACATAAAATTAATCCTATAAATTTTGAAAATGCCGAGGGCAATTTGGGTATGTCTAATGCTCTAACACAATTTTTTTCGAATAAGTTAACTATTTCTCGTCTTCAAAGAGACTTATCAGATTCAACAGTACTCAGAAATCTTGGTTTAATGTTTGCTTATTCTATGGTCGCATATAAGAACATCATAATAGGATTGAATAAACTAGAAATAAATAAAACTAAAATAAATGAAGATATAGATAATAGTTGGGAAATATTAGCCGAACCAATACAAATGGTTGCAAGAAAATATCATATAAATAATTCTTATGAATACTTAAAAAAATATACGAGAGGTAAAAAAGTAAATGCTAAAGTAATTTTACGAATTATTGAAAGCTTGAACATACCACAGAACGAGAAAGATAAACTTATACACCTAACACCTAGAAAATATATTGGGTATGCTATTAAATTATGTGATGAATAATTATAGTGATTATTTATCTATTATTGAAAATCATCTTGATTCGCTCAATCATGAATATCAATCACATGATAATCAAATAGAGATATATTCAATTGATGAGGATACAATTATTATAAATATCAAAAACAATCAACTAATCATTTCTACTAACAAAAAACAATATAAATTCGTAGATACTGATAAAAGTTTTTTTAAAAAGCTTAATAGTTTATTATCTAATTTTTAGGCTTCATTAATGGAAAAAATATTACATCTCTAATAGATGCTGAATTTGTCAGTAACATAACTAGTCTATCTATTCCTATACCAGCACCAGCTGTAGGCGGCATCCCATATTCCAATGCTGTTATGAAATCTGAATCATAACTCATCTTTTCATCTTCCTTCTCTAACTGCTCTTTGAATCTTTCTGCTTGGTCTTGTGGATCATTTAACTCCGAAAATCCATTTGCTATTTCTCTTCCCGCAATAAATAATTCAAATCTTTCAACAACATCAGGGTTAGTATCTAATTTTCGAGATAGAGGAGAAACGGCAGTTGGATACTCTGTTACAAAAGTTGGGTTTATTAATTTAGCTTCTACAGTTTTCTCAAATATATCAAGTTGTGTTTTATGTAAGGAATTTTGAATAGATATTTCAATATCATTTGATTTGCAATAATTAGCAAGAAATTCATAATTATTTATATTTTCTTCAGTTATACCCTCACAATATTTACATATTGAGTCATGAAAATTAATTCTATCAAACATCTTTGAAAAATCTAACTTATGAGTCTGATAATCGAAAGTATCTCTCATACCAATGCTCGTTATTAAACTTTTAATTAATTCCTCTATTAAATTCATAAGGTAGGAATAATCTTCATATGCTGCGTAAAATTCAATCATTGTGAATTCTGGGTTATGCTTTACAGATAATCCTTCATTTCTGAAACTTCGATTAATTTCAAAAACTTTTTCAAAACCACCAATAATAAGTCTTTTAAGATACAATTCTGGAGCAATTCTTAAAAATAATTCCATATCAAGGGTATTGTGGTGTGTGATAAATGGTTTTGCTGATGCACCGCCTGCAATTGTATGCATCATAGGAGTTTCAACTTCTAAGTAATTTTTTTCTTCAAAAAATTTTCTTATTTGAGATATTATTTTTATTCGATCTTTAAAAACTTTTCTTGAATCATCTGAGATCATCAAATCCAAGTATCTTTGTCTATATTTAATTTCTACATCCGATAAGCCATGATATTTTTCTGGCAAGGGTCTCAACGATTTAGAAAGAATTACATATTCTGATACATTCAATGTCAATTCACCAGTTTTAGTTTTGAATATAGTACCAGATGCACCTACAATATCGCCTAAATCTGTCTGATCTAATAAACTGTACATTTCTTTTCCAGTTACATTCTTAGACAGGTAAAGTTGTATTTTACCTGAGTCATCATGGAGATTAGCAAATGTAGAATTTCCCATTTTACGAATAGTTAATAACCTACCTGTAATTGAAAATAATTCATTAGTTTTTTCTAGACTTTCTTTATCTTCAGAATCGAAACGGCTGAATAACTCTTTTGAGTTAGTATTTCTTTTAAAAGAATTTGGATAAACTTTTGTTAAAGTTGAGAGCTCCTCTAGCTTTTTTTTCCTCTCAACAATGAGTTTATTATCATCTGACATTTATAAACCTCTTTTCAAACTTTCCTGAATAAATTCATCTAGGCTTCCGTCTAATACAGATTGGGTATTTCCTGTTTCATGATTAGTTCTAAGATCCTTAATCCTTGAATCATCTAGAACATATGATCTAATTTGATTGCCCCAACTTATATCAGATTTTTCTGATTCAACTTGATTTTTTATTTCATTTTTTTTATTTAATTCATGTGCATATAGTTTAGCACGTAACTGTTTCATTGCTGATTCTTTATTTTTGTGCTGAGATCTATCATTTTGGCATTGCACAACAATTTTTGTTGGGAGATGTGTTATTCTAACTGCTGATTCAGTTGTGTTTACATGTTGTCCCCCAGCTCCACTTGCTCTAAATACATCTACTCTCAAATCCGAGGGGTTTAAGTCTATTTCAAATGAATCATCTATTTGTGGATAAATGAAAACTGAAGCAAAAGACGTATGTCTTCTATTTCCTGAATCAAATGGCGATTTTCTCACTAATCTATGAACACCAGTTTCTGTTCTTAGCCATCCGTATGCATACTCACCTTCAACTTTTATAGTTACATTTTTAAAACCAGCAACCTCACCTTCACTCGATTCAGTTATCTCAGCAACAAAGGAGTGTTTTTCAATCCATTTCAGATACATTCTCATTAACATCGCAACCCAGTCTTGAGCTTCCGTTCCTCCTGATCCAGATTGAATGTCTATATATGCATTGGATTGGTCATTTTCTCCTTTAAAAAGCTGTCTGAAGGATAGAAGCTGGAGCTCTTCGGAAACTTTATAATGTAAATCTAACATTTCAGATATGAGTTTTTGATCATCGTCCTTCTCAGAATCATTCAATATTGATTTAAGGCTATAAGAAATAAGTTCAATATCTGAATGTATGGAATCTATATTATTTTTCAAGCTAGTATGGCTTTTAAGATTCCTGTTTAGGGTAGTTGTCAAAGATCTATCGGTCCATACATCTGGATTATTGAGTTCAGCATTTAATGCGTCTATCTTTTTAGATAGTGAATCATAGTCAAACTAACCCCCTTAACTCGTCAAGTTTGAGTTCATTATCTTTAATTAATTCGAGTGTTTCATGTGCCTGATCTATTAATTTACTCATGCTGATACCTCATTATAATATTTAAGTTTGTCCTGCCACATATATTTGTAATCATCTAGTAAAGATAAATCAGCTCTAAGTATATCAAATTCATAAGATTCTTTATAAACTATAAATAACATTGCTTGTTTTATATCCGTATTATGCATATCATCATGTGCAATAGCATAAGCTGCAAGTTGTTGAAAATGTTCATCTATTATATGGCTGCTTTTTTTTCTATATGATGACTTATAGTCAATTATTGTAAGCTTATTATCTATTTCTGCAAGCAGATCGAGTGTACCTGCATAATTGAAGCGATTGTGAACAGTTGCCTCTGAAGCAATAAATGAAGTAACTTTAGGAAATATATTATTTATAATCACATTACCCAAATTAATCGCAATTTTGGAATTTTTTGAGTTTTCGGTTTGAATATTTTTATTAGTTATATATTTGTCTAGATAGTCATGCATTATATTCCCAATTTCAAATGAATCAGACTGTGTGACAGAATAATTATAATCCTGAGTTGGTCTTGACATTCTTAGTATCGATGTAACGCTTGGTACTAACAGATCCTTAATTTTATAATAACGAAAATTATTTCTTTTTATGACTTCATGTTCACCATAAGTATAGGCGGGTCTGTATAATATTTCATTATTTATCAAGGACATCTAATATTTTCTGTATATCTTTCTTGATGAGCGATAAGGCAAGATTATCCTTAGTTTCGCTCTTGCTATTTGCTGAGGTAAGATTTTGCTTAGCGCCATCAATTGTAAAGCCTTGAGAAGATATTAGATTATTTATCTTAAGGATAGTCAGAATATCATCTTGAGTATAATATCTTCTGTTGCCACGTCTCTTTGCCGGCTCTAGAGTTTCAAATTCTTTTTCCCAGTATCTTAATATATGAGTTTTAATACGTGTGATTTTGGACACTTCTCCAATAGTAAAATATCTTTTATTGGGAATCTCGATAGAATTATTCAGATCCATCATACGCCTCTAATTTAGATTTCAGCTTTAATCCTGACTTAAATGTCACTACTCTCCTTTCAGATATTGTAACTTCTTCACCGGTTTTGGGGTTTCTACCTGGTCGTGGAGATTTATCTCTGAGAATGAAGTTACCAAATCCAGAAAGTTTTATATCATTGCCGTCTTCTAATGATTTTTTAATTGTTTCAAAGAAACACTCTATTAATTCTTTTGCTTCTCTTTTATTTAGTCCAACCTCGTTATGAACCATCTCTACCAAAGAATCCTTAGTGATTGTCATTGTTATGCTTCTTTTATACTTAGTTTAAATCTGTTTTTAATTTCTGTAACTAATTTATTTATTTCGTTACTTATGTCTTTATCGCTCAAAGTTTTTTTATTTGATTGCAAACATACCTCCAAAGTAACGTGCCTATTGTTCAATTGTAAATTATCTTTATTAATAAATATATCTTTAATCCTTATATTTTTCATATATTTATAGCTACTTTTATCTATATTATCAATAAGATTTACTATGTTATCATTCTTGCTTGTTAACAATGTGATGTCCTTATAAACGCTAGGAAATTGCGAAGTTTCTCTATAAGTAGCAATCTTAGGCTCTATAATATTATCTTCTAGTATTTCAAACGCAAACGCCGCGTCTTTAAGACCAAAATCATTTGTCAAATTTGATGAAACGATGCCGCACTCCCCTATAAATAATTTATCAATATAAATTTTCAATGAATTATTTGAATCAAAATAAATAGACTCTTTATTTTCAGAAAATTTTGCACTTGGCAAGATTGACAATATATCTGACTTTAAATCCCCAATTCCATATTTATATGTATTTGATACAAGATCCAAGGATGACTTATATCCATACAAAATTCCTGAAATAATATTTAGTTCATTAATTTTCTTGTTATTTTTAATATACACTTTTCCTTTCTCAAATAGCCTAATGCTTTTTTGTTGCCTATTTGAATTGTAAACAACATTACTTAAAAGCCCAGGAAGTAATGATTCTCTCATAGTTGACTTATCTTTAGATATTGGATTTTCTAGAACTAATTGATTTTTATTTTTTGAATAGTTTTTAGAGATGAATGTAAAGTTTATGGCCTCTTTATAACCAATAACAACAAGCATATCACTAATATTATTTTTTTCCTTTGTATCGCCGATAAATGTTTTGAGAGGTATCTGTGGTATATTATCATATCCATATAATCTGCATACTTCTTCTACTAAGTCATAATTATTTTCTACATCAAATCTATAACTTGGTACAAGAATTTTTTTTCCTTTAAAAATAAATCCTAGATTTATTAAATAATTTTTAATTTTTTTTATGTTTAATTTGAGTCCAAGTATTCTCTCAAATAATTCGTATTCAAAGTTAAAAGTTTTAGGTTTCGTAAGATAATGTTTCTTGCTTATTTTTGTTATTTTACATTTTTCTAATGACATGACATCTAGTAAAAGATAATGAATTCTTCGAAGAGCATCTTCAGATAAAGCATAATCAACACCCCTCTCAAATCTATATGAAGAATCAGTCTGTATCCTAAAATCTCTAGATAGTTTTCGAACAATATCAGGAATAAAAAATGCACTTTCAATTAAAATATTTTTAGTAGAATCAGATACAGCAGAGATCTTACTTCCAATAACACCTGGTAATGCATGAATAATCTCTCTCTCATCCATAATGACGGGCTTACCCTTTTCAACAATATATTCTTTGTTGTCAATACCTATAAATTTATTTTTTTTATTATTAAATTTAATACTAAGTTTTCCATGAATAGTATCCTTATCAAATGCATGAGTTGGTTGTCCCAGTTCCATCATTACATAATTAGATACATCAACGATTATGTTGATGGGTGTAATATCAGATTTAATAAGCTTATCTCTAATAAATTTAGGTGTTTTTTGTTTTACACTTATGTCATTAAGTATCATGTATCTATATTCTGGACAGATATCTTTAGATATTTCTTTGACATGCACATTTGATTTATTAAAAATACAAGAGCTTATTGGTGGTTTATTAATTTTCTTCGCCTTATATGCACAAAGGTCCCTTGCAGTGCCATAAACAGATAAACAGTCTCCCCTATTAGGAGTAAATTCAATATCGATAACAAAGTCATCTTTATGTTTTTTTATCGAGTCAACCTCCAGCCCAAGCTGAGTTAATTCGTTTTCTAAATTCGACTCATTAGATATTGATATAAATTCTGATATCCAATTTTTACTTATTTTCATAACTATCTTATGTGTTTGAATTGTTCGAGAAAGTTCATATCGTTTTCAAAAAAGAATCTAAGATCTTTTATTTTATAACTTAACATAGCAAATCTCTCTATACCTAAGCCAAAAGCAAAGCCAGAGAACTTCTTAGGATTAATATTTACATTTTTAAGTACATTTGGATGTACCATTCCGCAACCAAGTACCTCTAACCATTTACCATTGAATAGTATATCCATCTCAGCTGATGGTTCTGTAAATGGAAAATATGAAGGTCTAAACCGAGTTTTAATATTTTTTTCTTGAAAAAATTGCTGAATAAAATCGTTCAATATCCATTTAAGATTGCTAAAAGTTATATCATAATCAACACATAGTCCCTCAATTTGATGAAACATAGGTGAATGTGTCGGGTCTGAATCACATCTATAAACTCTTCCAGGTGCAAGAACTCTTAATGGTGCAGTAGAATCTTCCATTGCATGAATTTGTACTGATGATGTATGTGTGCGTAATAAAAAACTGCCATCTAAATAAAAAGTATCATGCATATCCCTTGCGGGATGATTTTCTGCAATATTTAAAGATTCAAAGTTATAATATTCAGTTTCAATTTCAGGTCCATCATGAATCTCGAAACCATATTTAGAAAATATATTTTCAATCCTTCTAATCACTAAAGATACAGGATGATGAGATCCAAAATTATGATTCCTTGCAGGTACATCTAAATCATATTTTTTATTATTATTATAATTAGCATTAATATCAATAAATTTTTTTTCAATTAATTGAGTAATAATCTTTTTTGTTTGATTTAAATCTGCACCATATTTTTTTCTATCTTCAGAATCTATATCTTTTATAGATGAAAATAATTTTGTGAGTAAACCTTTTTTGCCAATATACTTAGATTTTATCTGTAATAGGTCGTGCTCTTTAGTACAAGTTTCAAGGTCTTTTTTTAATAAATCTTCTAAATCAGTATGATTTATATTCACAATAGGAAAAGTTAACTAGGAATTATGGTCTTAACAATATTAGAGAATTTTTCAGGATTATTAGCAGCAATATCAGCTAAGATTTTTCTATCTATTTCCAGCTCAGATTTATGAAGGTAGTCCATAAATTTACTATAGGACAAATTATTAAGCCTAGCTGCTGCATTAATTCTTGTAATCCATAAAGATCTGAACTGTCTTTTCTTCTGCCTTCTGTCGCGATAAGCATATTGACCAGCTTTTATTACAGCCTGCTTGGCAACTCTATATACACGGCTTCTTGCCCCTTTGTAACCTTTTGCTAACTTGAGTATTTTTTTGTGTCTTGCTCCTGCTATTACACCTCTTTTAACTCTGGCCATATCTTCTTCTCCTTAGTATGGCAGCATACGATTAATTGCTGATTTGTCTGCAGAACTAATCACTACGTCATCTCTTAAATGTCTTTTTCTTTTAGTGCTCTTTTTTGTAAGAATATGACTTCTATGCGACTGACCTCTTTTAACACTACCGCTAGGTGTTTTCTTAAACCTTTTTGCAGCTCCGCTATGTGATTTCATTTTTGGCATAACTTACTCTTACTAAATATTTTGGGTAGTATATCCTATTTATTTCTTCGGCGCTATAACCATTACTATCTGTCTGCCTTCAAATGCGGGTTTCTGTTCAATGGCTCCATATTCAAATAAGTCTTTTTCTACCCTATCAAGAAATTC
>Ga0163111_10000601_pt1 | contig 21662 bp, 24 predicted proteins | sample CRUFie1St18metaG_FD_109645 | JGI IMG/M metagenome (GOLD analysis project Ga0163111, IMG submission 109645) | Marine microbial communities from the Costa Rica Dome - CRUD Field 142mm St18 metaG | ecosystem: Environmental > Aquatic > Marine > Oceanic > Photic zone | place: Costa Rica: the Eastern... | reverse complement strand
GCGTAAAGATTGATACCATAGTCATAGTATCCACCAAAAAGAGTGTTCCAGTAATTGGGGTTTTGAGGTATCCTAACCCAAGCGCACAGTGACATTTGACTGTCGAATAGCATGTCTTGATTTGGGGCCATCTCGATGAAATCATCACCGTCGAAAATCAAACTCTCTTCAGTTAAATCGAAGGCTGTGGATACTGCCAGTTCACCTGATTCCGTGAGCAATTGACATGAATTGCTACAGGGTGATTGCGCTGCCGCTCCAAGGCTCACAGCAAACATCATTAAAGCAACAAGTCGTTTCATTGGTCTTGGTTTGAGGACCAATAAGATACGACATAAGTCTAGCTGTGGAAAGTTTACGCAGCCACATTGCAATCCAAAAGAGCGCAATTCATCAACTTGCATTGTGAAGTGAGCATCGGCGTGGTCCATGGATGAGTCCATTGAACCTTCGCAACGGCCGATGACCTCGTACAACATCCAAGTAAACATCTCTCATTCTGCAGGAAATGTCCCACCTTTTTTGGTTCCAGATTCTGACTCTCGCGATGGTTTTCGGCACGCTCTCGAGTTGTGCGCCTTCGCGCTTTACGCAAGACAGTGGGCTCCACAACAGCCTCAATATTTCTCTTGACGACCCAAATGTTTCTTTTGAACAAGTAACCACCCCCATCGAAGGAAAAAGTGTCGCTGGCGTTCTCATCAATTCCATTCCTGCATTCGCCATTGATGCCAACGTCATCGAGAACGACAATGGAAGAAGAACTGGATACCTCCGTGTGGCGGGAGGTAATCTCCTTGCTGTGTTTTCAGGAATGACCAGCATGGTGACCATTGGCACGACACTTGGACTGCTGTTCCCAGCAGACGAAGCTTCGATCGAGCCTCTGAGAATTGTTGGCATCGGTATTTCAGCTGTACTCGGTGGAGCTGCTTTCAACGATTTCCTGTGCCGAAGGGCAAATTATAGCCGTGCCCAAGCTGCCGCGAAAAGCAGAATCATGGACAACGCAAAAAACGCGCACTTTTTTTGTTTACCACAAAGCCAAACGTACGTGAGACCGCGACTCTTCAGTACCGAATGGAGTGGTGACGTCAGCCTATTGTCAGGGACGATTGAAGGGGTGTCTAAAGTGAATATTGAACCTCCCTCTTATGATTTCACTGACAATAAAAACGTTTCTCCAACGGGGGTGTGGTGGCCAGACTACATCGAAATTCAACCCGCTGAGCTCCTCGGATCAACTGGAATGTATGAGTACGAAATCAGGCAGTTGACACCATTCGTGGTTATTGACGTTGTTGAAAGATCCCAAAAGCTCAAGAAGTGTGTTGTGGAAATCCAGTTTGACGTCAACGGTCAAAATGAAACCCGGAGGTTAAGTGCCGCGGACGAAACGCTTTATTTCCAAGAACCGGGTCCTCGCAAATGACCAAATCAATAAGCCTCGCATTTGGAGTCGGATTTGACCTTTGAATTGGTGGTTTGGACGGGTGATGCATCTTTGCGGCATGAACGCCAAGATTCACACCGACCACGGCACGATGACCGTGGAGTTTTTTGAGAAGGACGCCCCAAACACGGTGGCCAACTTCGTCAAGCTTGCCAAAGAAGGTTTCTACGAAGGCCTCAAGTTCCACCGCGTCATCCCAGGGTTTGTGGCCCAGGGTGGATGTCCGCAAGGCATCGGGAGCGGAGGACCTGGCTACACCATCGACTGCGAGCTCGACGGAGACAACCAATTCCACGACAAGGGCGTGCTCAGCATGGCCCACGCAGGCCGAAACACCGGCGGCTCCCAGTTCTTCATCGTCCACAACCGTGAGAACACCGCCCACCTCGACCGCAACCACACGTGTTTTGGCAAGGTCACGGAGGGTCTCGACCTCGTCGAGAAAATCAACCAAGGCGACACCTTCCGCGTGGAGGTCATCGAGGACTGAGTCCCAGCCGCCTCTCCACGCGGGTTTAACCGCATCCAATGAAAACAACAAGGGCAGCCCGTAGGCTGCCCTTGTTCATGCCATGTGGTTCGCTCAGAACCTTGCGGCGAATCAGTCGCGCTTTTCGCGCAAGCCGTCGTTGTAGCGGTTCTCGCTGATCACGATGTCGTAGACGCTGGTGCGGAGGGTGTCCCCATTCGCATCGACATTTTCATCTTGGTAGGACTTGATCACGTAATCCTGCGGCAAGTTCGGAGGCGTACCCACCAACTTCTTCAGCACGGCTCCCGTGAGGTTGCACGTGCTAAGGTCGGTCCCGGTGAAGTCCGCCCCGTCCACGAGCGCACGGTCGAAGGACACGCCGCGCATGTTGGCTCCTTTGAAGGAGGTGCTTCGGATCATGGCGCTGCGCAGCTGTGCACCCGTGAGGTTGGAGTCCTCAAAAGAACACTTGTCAATGCGGATGTCGCTCATGTCGGAACCGCTGAGGCTGGCTTCGAGGAAGTCCGTTTGGTCGAACATGGCATTGCTGAAGTTCGCCCCGTTGAAGATGCACTCCTCGGTGAATTTGGTCAGCAGGAACGTGGCATCTGAAAAGTCCCCTCCGGAGAGGTTGCACTCTTCCAACATGCAGTTCTCGAAGCGGGCGCCCTTGACGCTCACCGCACGCATTCCCTCTGGGGCCAATTCGTACAACCCTTCATACGACATGCCATCCGTGGTCCACGCCATCAGCATGGCAGAGCTGAAGTCAGCCTCGTTAAAAGAAGCTCCTTGAACGTACCAAGAGGCCATTTGGGCACCGTGGAATTTGGCCTTCGTGGCGATGAATCCTGTGGCATCCACCATCTCCACGGGTTCGCCGTCCATGTGGATGGCGGAGAAGTTGGCTTGGCTGGCGTTGGCGTAACGCAACGACGGAGGGGTCAAGAAGTCGACCGCCACCCACTGAGAGTGGCGAAGGTCCATTCCGTCGAGGGGCACGATGGGGCCCATGTCGCCGGAAGGCTCGCTGTTTTCGAAACGCGATCCATTCAACACACAACGGCCTCCGTTGACCATGCTGAAATTGCGCCCCACCTCGGTGAAGACACTGCCAGCCATGTTGCAATCCGCCACGCTTCCACGTGCGGAAACGCTGCCAGCCCGACGGCCGCGGTACGATTGCGCATCCGCTTGCACGGACAAAGTCATCAGGAGGGCTGCCACGCCCCAGCCCAGGGATCGAAAAGTCTTTTGAAACATCATGATCTCGTAGATTCTTTGCGAAGGTAAGGCGTGTGCCCGTGTCAGGTTGCAGTGCTCAGTGGTTTGTGCTTTGGAAAAAGGTGCGTTTCAGACAAGTCGCATCAACCGCCCTCCCTTCGCCAGACGCAATCGAGCAGCCCATTGCACTGCTCACGGATGTTTCTCTGCCCCACGCGGTAATTCGATTGAAGGACACTGCCAATGAGACCAAAGTGTTCGACTGAGGCCGTCTCAGGGTAAAGGACCAAGACAACCGAGGACTCCAAATAGACGAACTCATAAAGTCCCGCATGGTATGCACCTCCGTCAAATTCAAAACGATAACCACGCAACATTCCCTCAGTGGCATCCTCCTCAAACGACATGACTTCGGGACCTGCTTCTACGCAGCTAGAACACCCCACCTCCGAATCCAGAACAAATGTGCCAATGACACTTTCCTCTGGTGTTTTGCAACACACCATAGAAACCAATCCAAAGACCAAAAGACAAAGGCGATTCATAGGTTGAATATCACGCTTTCCCCAACGCACAACAAGAACCAAAGAAAAAAAACGCCTCGAGCTGAGGCGTTTTACTCGTACCCGGAGCGGGACTTGAACCCGCACGACCCATTCGGATCAACAGAGTTTAAGTCTGTCGTGTCTACCAATTCCACCATCCGGGCTTGGATTGATTCGGACGCCACAAAAGTAGGTTTTCACCAACGAATCAAGACCAACGCGCCACGATTCTCTCTGACGCCCCACGCTGGGTTTCCAACCACGCTTTTCCAGCTTGCCCAAACTGGCGGCAGCTCGCAGCATCGGCCAACCACGCAGTCGTGAGGTCGGCGACGTCTCCGGCCGTCAAGGCACCCAGCCCTTCAAGGGCGTGGGCTTCACGGAAAGCCCCAAGGTCGGGACCGGTGACGATGGGCAAACCCGCCGAGGCCGGTTCAAGGACGTTGTGCAGGCCAGTGCCGTGACCGCCACCGACCACGGCCACCGAGCCGATGCGGTACAGGTCAAAGAGCATGCCGGTGCTGTCGACAATGACCACGCTCCACAAGGCGCGCGACGCATCATCCAGGGCCATCCACTCCGACGCGCGAATGGAGCCTCCCTCCCATTGCCGATCGAGGTCAGCCAAGTGCGGCTCGGAAATGTCATGAGGTACCAACACGAGTCGCCGTTGGGGATGCCAATCCATGGAGCGCAGTGCGCGCTCCTCCTCGGGCCATGTGCTTCCTGCCACAACCACTTGTCCCGCCGAAGCGGCCCAATCTGTCCACACTTTCTCGGGATTGGCGGACCGTGTGAGGACGCGCTCGACGCGCGGATCGCCGTCGACCGACACGTTGTCCTTCAAACCAATCTGGCCGAAGGCGTCGAACGCTGCCGCATCCTGCACGCTGATGGTCGTGGCGAGACGCCACAGCGCAGGCGTGGAAGGCGTGGGATTGGGTCGCGTACTCGAAGGCACTGCGGCAAACACGTGAATGGGAATGGCTCTTCCTTGGCAGGCCGCGAGCAAGTTGGGCCACAGGTCGTATTTTGCCATTGCCAGCCCGCGCAGGTTTAAGGCTTCCAACCACATTCGCCACGTTCCGGGGAGGTCGTCCGGAAGCACCGCAAAGACATCGCTTTCTCGCCACCCGTCCACCAATGTAGCAACGCCCTTGGCTTGCAATGGATGCCACGCGGACGGCGAGTACACGGTCAGCAACCATGAGATGTCGGGATGAAGGGTGCGGTAGGCCTGCATCACAGGAATCGCTTGCTCCAATTCGCCCAAACTCGACACGTGGAACCACATGCGCGGGATGTCCGGGCTTTGCAAGATCGCGTCATGACCTTCTCGGCGAATCGCCACCCGAGCTTGGGCCCGGGCATGGCCCAACCCGGCCAAAATGCGGAGCAATCCAACCCACAGGACACTTCCGATTCGCAAGACAACGAGCGGCATCAGTACCAGTATTCTTTGGCTGCGCGCTGGTAAATGTGGAACACCCAGCCGGCTTCAAGGCCGATCCAACCGTCCCACGCTTCAGGGGCGTTGGGTTCGAGGGTGTCGAAGCTTTGGGTACGCAAAGCATACGTCTTCGCCACCCCAAGGGACAACCCGGCGAAGGCATTGATGCGCTGGTCGTCGCTCATGAGCCAATAGCCTGTGAACACCTCGCCATAAGCGCCCCACCGCATCCGGTCATAGCCTTTCACCCGATCGTCTTCCAGCGGACTGATGCGGTTCTCGGAGTAGTCAAAATGCACATTGTGATGCAGGGACCCCCCGCCGACTTTCACCATAAAGCCGCTGTTGGGGTTGCTCCATGCCGTGGGGAAAATCTTCCCCACGCCCAGCCCAAATTGTCCTCCGCGGCCCGTGACGGTGATTTGGGCGATGTCGCCTTCGTTGTCGATGACTTGACCTTGGTCGGTCATGAGGTCGGAAAGCAAACCTGGTTCACTCACATCCGCCCCGCTCCACGACGTCGCCTTGAGGTAGAGGTAGCCGTTGCTTTCGGTTTTGATTCCGGCTGTCAGGCCCATTTGGCCGTAGAATCCATAGCGACGGGCCCAATCACCTTGAGGCGCCATCCCCCCCACCGTGAGACCCACATGGGGCGACTGGACCGAGGTCTGGTCGAGGTCGCGGTCGGTTTGGGCCCACACCCCGTGACCCAAGCCCAGGAGGAAGCACACAACACCAAGCCCTTTCGCGCGTTTCATGGGCCCAAGGTACGTGCTATCTTCGCCTTTCTACGATGTCCAACACCTCGTCCCACTCCACGTCCGAGTACGCTGCCGGTGCGCAGCACGAACCCATCCACATGGTGGATTTGGGGGGACTGCACGCACGCCTTCGCCCCGAATTGGACAGAGCCATTGACCAGGTGCTCGCCGAGTCGGCCTTCATCCGTGGCAAGCACGTCGACGCGTTTGAGCAACGGCTCAACGACAGCCTCTCGCTCGGAGGCCACGTGGTGGGCTGTGGCAACGGCACCGACGCCCTGGCGCTAGCGCTGCGCGCGCTCGGCGTGGGACCGGAAGACGAGGTCATCGTGCCGGACTTCTCGTTCATCTCCACCGCCGAGGTCGTAGCCGAAGTCGGTGCCACACCTGTGTTCGCAGACATCGATCCTGCGACCTTCCAACTCGACCCCGCCTCCGCCGAGCGTGCACGCTCCCCACGGACGAAGGCCGTGATGGTGGTGCACCTGTTTGGTCAATGCGCGGATATGGATGCATTCGTGACCTGGGCCGAGGAGCACGAAATTCACCTGGTGGAAGACAATGCCCAAAGCCTCGGCGCCGTGTGGAACGGCCCGTGCATCCAAGGACCTGCGGGCATGCTGGGGGCGATGGGGACCACGAGCTTTTTCCCGAGCAAAAACCTGGGTGCCCTCGGCGACGGAGGGGCCGTGATGACCCGCGACGCCGACCTGGCCGCACGGGTGAGGCGCCTTTCCAACCACGGGGCAGAGCGCAAGTACCACCACCTCGAAGTGGGATTCAACTCCCGACTCGACGGCTTGCAGGCCGCCCTGCTTAACGTAAAGCTCACCCATTGGGAAGACATGATTGCCCGCCGGCGGGCTGCTGCGGCGCGTTACGATGCGCTCCTCGAAGACGTGGCCTTCGCGGAGGTGATTCGACCAGCACGCGCCGCACACAGCACGCACACCTTCCACCAGTACTGCATTCTCCTTCCTGTCGGAACGGACCGAACGGCCTTCCAACAGGCCATGAAAGACGCCGGAATTCCAACGGCGGTCTACTACCCCACGCCCCTGTCTTCACAGCCCGCCTTTGCCAAATCGGCACGGTCCGTGCGGCAAGGCACGCCGGTGGCGCATGACGTGGCGGGGCGCATTTTGGCCTTGCCTATGCACACCGAGCTCACTGAAGCCATGCAAACACGCGTGGTTGCGGAACTTTTCAGACTTTTGTCGTCCACTTGACCCAACAGCCTCAACATGAACATTGCAGTCGTCGGAACCGGATACGTTGGCCTCGTCACAGGAACGTGCCTCGCAGACACGGGGAATCACGTGATCTGCGTCGACATTGATGAAGCCAAGGTAGCTGCAATGCAACGCGGTGAGATCCCCATTTACGAACCCAACCTCGACACCTTGTTCCATCGAAATATCGCCGCGGGACGCTTGGGGTTCACCACGGATCTGCAAAAAGCCGTGGATGGCAGTTCAGTGGTTTTTCTTGCACTTCCCACCCCTCCGGATGAAGATGGCTCTGCCGACTTGAGCTATGTCCTTGGTGTGGCCGACGAACTCGGAAAAATGATGACCGACTACAAGGTCATCGTCGACAAAAGCACGGTGCCCGTAGGCACGGCCGACAAAGTCCGTGAAGCCATTGCAGCTCACGCCGCTGTCGACTTCGATGTGGTGTCGAATCCAGAGTTTCTGAGAGAAGGGTTTGCGGTGGACGATTTCATGAAGCCGGACCGCATCGTGGTGGGTTGCTCAGGCAACCGAGCAGCAGCAATCATGACGGAACTGTACGAACCCTACACCAATGAAAGCAAGCCGCTCATCCTGATGGATGAGCGAAGTGCAGAGTTGACCAAATATGCGTCCAACTCGTTCTTGGCGACCAAGATCACGTTCATGAACGAAATCGCGAATTTTTGCGAGCTCGTGGGTGCAGATGTGGACACGGTACGCAAAGGAATGGGGGCTGATCCGCGCATTGGGTCTCGGTTCTTGTACCCCGGAATCGGATACGGGGGCAGCTGTTTTCCCAAGGACGTGAAAGCCCTTCGCAAAAGCGCCTCGGATGTGGGCTATGACTTTCGGGTGCTTACCAGCGTCATGAACGTCAACGACGACCAGAAAACCATTTTGTTCGACCCCATGAAAGAACACTTTGGCGGGTCGTTGGAAGGCATCAAGATAGCCATGTGGGGATTGGCGTTCAAGCCCGAAACGGACGACATTCGAGAGGCCCCTTCCCTTTACATGATTGAAAAACTTCTGGCTGCAGGAGCCCAAATTGTGGCATTTGATCCAGAAGCCATGGACAATGTCAAATCCAAAATCGGGGATGTCATCGACTACAAGAGCCGAGAAATGGACGCCCTCGACGGGGCAGACTGCTTGCTGATTTGCACGGAATGGGCCGCATTCCGAACGCCTGACTTCAACGACATGGCGAATCGCATGAACGGCAAAGTCATCTTTGACGGACGGAACCTTTACGACAAAGGAAAAATGGCCCGCCTTGGATGGACCTACCGCAGCATTGGCCGCCCCCTCAACACTGCTTCGTGACTTCTTCCATCCACCCCACTGCGTTTGTGCACCCCTCCGCCATTGTGGACGAGGGCGCTGTGCTGCACCAGGGTTGCAAGGTGTGGCACTTTTGCCACGTGATGCCTGAAGCTGTGGTGGGTGAAGGCTCCAGCTTGGGCCAAAACACCTTCGTCGCCCGTGGCGTGGTCCTGGGCAAAAACGTGAAGGTGCAGAACAACGTCAGCCTTTACGAGGGTCTGACCGTGGAAGACGATGTTTTCCTTGGGCCCTCCTGCGTGTTCACCAACGTTCGGAACCCCCGAAGTGCCGTCAACCGACGTGGCCATTACGAGGCAACCCTCGTCAAGCGTGGGGCCACCATCGGGGCCAATGCCACCATCCGTTGCGGCGTCTCCCTCGGTGCGCATTCCTTCGTGGCCGCGGGTGCCGTGGTCACCGAAGACGTCCCCGACCACGCCTTGGTCATGGGCGTGCCGGCCAAACACGCAGGCTGGATGTCCGCCCACGGCGTTCAATTGGCCTTCGATGCACAAGGCCGCGCCACATGTCCAGAATCAGGCCAATCCTACCAATTGAACAACCACGAAATCACCCCCCTATGAGCACGTTGTACGATCAACTCGTGGCCAAGGAAGCCACCATGTCTGTGGTCGGACTGGGCTACGTTGGCTTGCCCATCGCCTTGGCGTTCGCCAAACACATCCGCGTGGTCGGATTCGACATCCATGAAGGCCGGGTGGAGATGATGCGCCGCGGCGAAGACCCTTCCGAAGAAGTTTCTGCAGAAGGGTTTGAAGGATGTGACATCGCCTTCACGGCCAATGCGGACGACCTCAAGGAAGCCTCCTTCCACATCGTTGCTGTGCCCACCCCCATTCATGCCAGCCACCAACCGGACCTCGGGCCGCTTTTGGCGGCCTCACGCACCGTAGGCAAGGCCCTGAAAAAGGGCGATATGGTCGTGTACGAGAGCACCGTGTATCCCGGCTGCACCGAAGAAGACTGCGTGCCTGTTCTGGAGGAAGTCAGCGGGTTGAAGATGGGGGTCGACTTTTTTGTCGCCTACAGCCCCGAGCGCATCAACCCCGGAGACAAAGTCAACACCATCGAGACCATCGTGAAGGTGGTCGGGGCGTGCGACGACGCGACGTTGGATGTCGTGGCCAAGACTTACGACCTCGTGGTCAAGGCGGGCACACACCGCGCCAGCAGCATCCGCGTGGCCGAGGCGTCTAAGATCATTGAGAACACCCAGCGCGACGTCAACATCGCCTTGGTCAACGAGCTCAGCATCATTTTTGACCGCATCGGCATCAACACCTTCGAAGTGCTCGAAGCGGCCGGTACAAAGTGGAACTTCCTGAAGTTCCAGCCTGGCCTCGTTGGCGGCCACTGCATCGGCATCGACCCGTACTACCTCACCTGGAAGTCCAACAAACTCGGTTACCACGCCAAGGTCATCAACAGCGGTCGTTACGTGAACGACAGCATGGGCTTCTACGTGGGCAAGCAGACGGTCAAGCGCCTCCTTGCGCGTGACATCAACCCCCTTGAAGCACGGGTGCTGGTCATGGGACTGACATTCAAGGAAAACGTGGCGGACATCCGCAACACCAAGGTCATCGACGTCATCCGCGAACTTGAATCGTTCAATGTGAATGTGGATTTGGTGGACCCGCAAGCCAGCGCGGAGGAAGTGCACGAGGAATACGAATTGACCCTTCGGGAGACTCCGGAACAAGGCGCCTACGACGCCATCATTGCCGCAGTCAACCACGACGAATACGTGGGCTACACCGAATCTGACTTCCGCAACCTGCTCCGTGACGGACAAGGCACGGTGGTGGATGTGAAGGGTGTGTTCCGCGGGAAGACGGGGGATTTGGACTACTGGAGCCTTTGAACCGAACTTGGTACCATGACCGAACCCCAAGCACCACATTCGCCCCGCACCTTTCAATCCCTGCTCATCACGGGAGGGGCTGGGTTCATTGGTTCGCATGTGATCCGCCGACTGCTGCGCACTCAGCCGCAAACCGGCATTGTCAACCTCGATGCGCTCACCTACGCAGGCAACCTCGCCAACCTGGCAGACTTGGCGGCGCACGAGAATTACACCTTCGTCAAGGGGGACATTCAGGATGCCGATTTGCTCACCGCACTCTTCGCGGAGCATGCCTTTGACGGGGTGATTCACTTGGCGGCAGAAAGCCACGTGGACCGGAGCATCACCAATCCACTTGCCTTTTTGGAGACCAACATCTTGGGCACAGCCACAATGCTGAACGTGGCCAAGCAATCTTGGACGGAACGCGGATGCATGGATGAGGCCTTGTTCTACCACGTCAGCACCGACGAGGTGTACGGCTCGCTTGGACAAGATGGGTTGTTTTCAGAGACCACGCCGTATGACCCGCGTTCGCCCTACAGTGCGTCCAAGGCGTCCAGCGACCATGTGGTTCGGGCTTACCACCACACCTACGGGATGCCCATTGTCATTTCGAACTGTTCCAACAACTACGGCTCGCATCAATTCCCGGAGAAGCTGATCCCCTTGATGATTCGCAACATCGTCGACGAACGCCCCTTGCCGGTCTATGGCGAGGGCATCAACGTGCGCGACTGGCTCTGGGTGGAGGACCACGCGTCCGCCATCGAAGTCATCTTGACCCAAGGATGGGTGGGGGACACCTACAACATTGGCGGACTTAACGAATGGCGCAACATCGACCTCGTGCACAAGCTCATTGAACTTGTGGACGCGCGATTGAACCGCCCTGAAGGCACGTCGAAGGCCCTCATCACCTTTGTGAAAGACCGTGCGGGGCACGACTTGCGCTACGCCATCGACGCTTCGCACTTGGAGGAGCGACTCGGGTGGAAGCCCAGTGTCACCTTCGACGAAGGCCTGGCCAACACTGTAGACTGGTACCTCCAAAACCAAGCGTGGATGGACGAAGTCACGTCTGGAGACTACCAGCACTACTACGCCCAGCACTACGCCAACCGCGGATGAAGTGGTCCTGGCCATGGCGCCGGGAAGCACCGGCTTCGGTGAAGTTCAGCCAGCTCGGTTGGGACGTGCACAGCCATTTGGTGCCTGGGGTGGATGACGGGGCGCCCGATGTAGACGCCGCACTAGAAATGGTGCGCCACATGCTTTCCCTCGGTTACCGCGGCATGGTGCTGACCCCCCACGTCATGAGCGATCTGTACCCCAATTCCCCCGACACCCTGCGCCAGCCGTTCGACGTCTTGGTTCAGGCTGTGCAAGAGGCCGGCATCCCCATGGAGCTGCGTCTTGCCGCGGAATACTTGATGGATGCGGACATGCTGCGCACACTGAAAGAAGGCGAGCCGATGACGTTTTCGTGCCACGAGGGCGAGCGCGTGCACGAGGTAATGTTGATGGAATTTGGGTTTCATTACGCCCCGGAAGAGGCCCTGGTGATGGACGCCCTCTTCGAAGCCCAAACCCGCGACATCACGCCCCTTCTCGCCCACTGCGAGCGTTACCCCTACCTGCACAAAGACGCCGCTCTGTTGGAACTGTGGCACGAACGCGGCGGATGGATGGCGGTGAATGCCGCGTCCTTGGCAGGGGCGTACGGTCCAGAGACCCGCAACATGGCCAAGCAATGCATGGAACGAGGGTGGGTTTCTTTTGTGTGCTCAGATGCACACGGCATGCGTCACGTGCATGCCTTGGAGTCGTTGGAGAATTCACGCACTGTGGCGGGCTGGATTGCGGCTGGACAAAGTTTGCACGGCGGCCTGGGTTAAGCGATCGGCTTGATTCGACCGAAATCGGACGTAGGGCGTTAACCGACCGGCGCGAGGTGCACCGTCAGGCCATCGAGGTCGTCGGCCAAGTGGATTTGGCATCCTAAGCGGCTTTCCTCCGTCACGTGGAACGCCTCGTCGAGCATGTCCTCTTCGTCGTCTGACTTCTCAGGCAAGGCGTTGTCACTCTTCACGTACATGTGGCATGACGCGCACATCGCCATGCCTCCGCAGGTTCCCTCCACAGGCAACTCCGCGCTTTTGCAAAGCTCCATCATGTTCATGCCCATGTCCGTGGGGGCATCCAATACGTGGGAGGTTCCTTCTCGGTCAATGACCGTGACTTTGATCATGCACATGGCGCGTCGGTTGGCGTGAAGGTACTTTCAATCAGAATCCGCTGACGCCGTTCACCGTGGTGTACTTGAGCACCAAGTTTTTGTCGGGATAGATGCGCTTGAACGCGCTCTGAACCATGAGGGTGGCCTCGTGAAATCCGCACAAAATGAGCTTCAACTTGCCTGGGTAGGTGTTGATGTCCCCGATGGCGAAGATGCCCGGCACATTGGTGCTGTAGTCGAAGGTATCCACCTCCACAGCGTTCTTGGTGATGTTCAAGTTCCAGTCGGCGATGGGGCCCAACTTGGGACTTAACCCAAACAACGGCACCCAGTGGTCCGTGTCGAGAGTCATCTCTCCTTGTTGCTTGTGGTTCACCGTGAGCGTTTGCAGGTGATCGTCCCCGTCGACTCCCACCACCTCGGCATTGGTCAACAGCTTTATTTTGCCCTGCTCTGCGAGGTCCATGACTTTTTGGACGCTGTCAAGGTGGCCGCGGAAGCCCTCGCGTCGGTGCACCAAGGTCACTTCGCTGGCCACACCGTCTGCAAGGAAAATGGTCCAGTCCAAGGCGCTGTCGCCGCCCCCACTGATCACCACCTTCTTGTCCCGGTAGAACTCGGGGTCTTTGATGATGTACTCCACTCCCTGGTCCTCGAAGTTGGCGAGGTTCTCAATGGGTGGCTTGCGGGGCTCAAAGCAGCCCAAACCGCCGGCAATGGCGATGATGGGCGCGCGGTGCTTGGTGCCACGGTTGGTGGTCAAGATGAACTGATCCTCGTCGTCCTTCTCAATGGTTTCTGCGCGCTCCCCGAGGGTAAACCCGGGCTGGAAAGGCTCGGCCTGCTCCATCAAACGGTCCACCAACTCACCGGCCAAAATAGACGGGTACGCGGGGATGTCGTAGATGGGCTTTTTGGGATAAATCTCCGCACACTGTCCACCCGGCTGAGGCAAGGCGTCAATGAGGTGACAGCGAAGCTTCAGGAGGCCGGCTTCAAACACGGTAAACAAGCCGCATGGGCCAGCTCCGATGATCAGGATGTCTGTTTGGATCATGATGGTGTCAAAGTTACAGAGGCAACAACACTATGTGCCGGGTGTTCAATCCCTGTTCTCACATTCCCATGGTGGGTAACCCAAGCAGTCTGAGATGGGCTTACAAGAGGTTGACGGCCTCGATGGCCGTCACTTCGGGTGCCGCCTTTTTGAGGGCCGACTCCACCCCGCCTTTAAGGGTCATGTTGATCATGGAGCAATCGGCACACGCCCCCAAGAGCTCGATGCGCACGACGAGACCTTCCGTGATTTCCACCAACCGAATGTCGCCCCCGTCCGCTTCGAGGTAGGGCCGGAGTTCATCCAAGGTGGACTGAATGCGCTGCTGCAGGTCGGGGGTGGCCATGAATCAAACGTCTTTGCCAAGTTGCTTCAGCAAGTTAGCGACTACGGCCCGAAACGCCGCAGCCGCATCGCCACTCGTTTGGAGTGCCGCAGGACGGCCAGCATCTCCCGCCTCACGGATGGTTTGAAGGAGGGGCAATTCTCCGAGGAAAGGCGCCTCAAGGCTGTCCGCCAAGCGCTTGACGCCGTCCCGTCCAAAGATGTGGTACCTCTTGTCCGGCATGTCGTCCGGCACGAAGTAGGCCATGTTCTCGACCATCCCCAGAACGGGGACTTTCAGTTCTTCGAGGCGGAACATGCCGACGCCTTTCCGCGCGTCGGCAAGGGCCACCTCCTGCGGCGTACTCACAATGACGGCGCCGGACAGCGGGATCTGCTGAACCAGCGACAGGTGGATGTCCCCCGTTCCCGGAGGCAAGTCCACAATCATGAAGTCGAGGGCGCCCCAATTGGCATCGGTGAACAGCTGGCTCAGCGCGCGGCTGGCCATCGGGCCGCGCCATACAATGGCTTGGTTCTGGTCGGCAAAAAAACCAATGGACAGCACCTTGACACCGTACTGTTCGATGGGTTCAATCTTGGTCTTGCCATCAATTTCTACAGGTTGCGGTTTTTCGTGGGCCACGTCAAACATGGTCGGCACGCTTGGCCCGTGAATGTCGGCGTCGACGAGCCCGACCTTGTAGCCAAGCTGGGCGAGTGCGACGGCGAGGTTGGAAGACACCGTGCTCTTGCCCACGCCACCCTTGCCGGAAGCCACGGCAATCACGTGCTGAACGCCGGGAAGAACCTTACGGGTCTCGAGCGTCCGTTCCTCCTTCTTCAGGGGCACCACGTCCACCTTGCACGCCACGGGTTTGCCAAACGCACGCTCCAGCGCAAACTCCACCGCCTCTTGCATGCGTTTGCGCGCATGCAAGGCCGGGTTGCTGGATTTCACCTGCAGCGTCAGTCCCTCGCCATGTGCGCCGGCTTCGCCAGACAGCTCCACCAATTCCAAGGCGACAATGTCCTTTCCCAATTCCGGTTCCACCACCCCGCGAAGGGCGTCGAGGATTGCGTCGGTTGTCCAGTTGCTCATCGGATTCAAAGTTCGGTCATGGGGTCCCAAAATCGCACCCCAAAGTCCACCACCGTGTCGTTCTCAATCACCACGCCTTCGGCCCGAAGCTGCGCGGCCATTCGGAAGTCTGATGGAAAGTGGATGGCGCCTGTCAACATCCCGAGGCGATTCACCACGCGGTGCGCAGGCACCGGAGGCTGTGCCCCAAAGCTCTTGTTCAACACCCACCCCACCCGACGGCTCGCGCGGGCTACACCCAATACCTTGGCAATCGCGCCGTAGGACGTCACCCGGCCTTCGGGGATGGCGCGCACCACGTCGTACACATCTTGCTCAAACGAACGGTCGTCGTGGGTGTCCTTCACAACGCCGGAGGAACGATTTCCATGAAGTGGATGTTCTTGCCTTCTTCCAACCAGCGCTGCTCGTAGTACGTCTTGATCTCCAACGCTTCTCGCAGGTCGGCGTCCACGGTGTCGAGGAAGCCCCCATAGACGTCGTCCGAATCGTGCAGGAACGGATACCCGGCCGCTTGGTAGTCCTCCTTGGATAGGGCGTAAAGCAGCTTGCTGTCCGACTTGACTTTCACCGAGCCACCTTGCGCCAAAAACTTGCGGTAGCGCTCGATGAACTTTCCGGAAGTGATGCGCTTGGTGCCCTTTTCGTCCTTGGGTTGAGGGTCGCTGAAGGTGAGCCAAATGTCCGCCACCTCGCCCGGCCCAAAGAACTGGTCAATGAACTCGATACGCGTTCTCAAGAACGCCACGTTGCTCAGGCCGTCTTGGTTGGCGGTTTTGGCCCCTCGCCAGAAGCGATGCCCCTTGATGTCCACCCCGACGAAATTCCGGTTGGGCCATTTGCGGGCCAATCCCACCGTGTATTCTCCTTTGCCGCAGCCCAATTCCAGCGTGATGGGGTTGTCGTTGCCAAACACCTCCAAATGCCACTTCCCGCGGTACGGATGGTCCGCTCCTTTCACTGCCTCTTGGAGGTCCGGCTCAAAGACGTTGTCCATCTCGGCGTTCTCCTCCCATTTCCAAAGTTTGCCTTTGCCCATGGTCGCTGAATTGCTGCGAAATTAGGAACTTCATCCCCTATGACGCGCCCGAGTCGACCCCAACTCCTCGTGACCGTGCTCGATTGGGGCATGGGGCACGCCACACGCACTTGGCCGCTCATCGAGCATGCCCTCGGGGAAGGGTGGCACGTGCACGTAGCGTCCAAAGGCACGGCCTTGGCATGGTTGCAGTCCCGGGCGGGGGAGCTGGACCAACCGCGGCTCACGTTTCACGTCAAGCCCGGGCCGGACATCAAGTACGCCAGGCGAGGCAACTTTTGGCGCATCGCGTGGCAGATGCCCGCCTTTGTTGCTTACGTCGAGCGAGAACGCACGTGGGCCCAAGACATGGCCCAAACCCTGTACCTCGACGCCATCCTGTCCGACAACTGCTACGGTTGCGCCGTCACCGGTGTCCCCTCTGTACTGATGTCACATCAACTTCAAATCCCCACGCCCAAATGGCTGGAAGGCCCGGCCCGCAGCATTGTCCAGCGTTGGGCACAGGCGTTCGACGAGGTTTGGGTTCCCGACTTGGCCCCAGGCGAAACGTCGTTGAGTGGCGCCCTTGCCGAAGCGCAGGTCCACCCACGTACCCAATACATCGGCGTCCTAAGCCGGCTCGCCATACACAAGCAATCTACCCCATCCCAAAAATGGGCCAAGGTGGGGATGGTCAGTGGCGTGGAGCCGCACCGATCGCTGATGGAAGCGGCCCTGCGCACTTGGATGGCAGATGCCGAGGGACCTTGCTTGATCATTGCGGGGCAGCCTGGCGGAGGAACGCGCCAAGACGGTCACATCACCACGTGGCGCGACCCCACAGATGCCGAGCTCGCCTCCGCGCTGCAAAGCGCGGGAACCGTCGTGTGCCGAAGCGGATACAGTTCGCAATTGGACCTCTCTGCCCTCGGGGCCCGCGCCATCCTCATCCCCACGCCAGGACAACCGGAGCAGGCACTGCTCGGCAAGCTTTGGTCGGAACGCTTTGGGTTTGTGTGTTTGACCCAACGGCAATTGGAGGCGGGTGAACTGCCCGAGCATGCGACCGGAAGCCTGCCCGAGTTGAAGCCCAACGTTCGTGCCTTTGCACACCTTTCCAGGTGGCTGCACAAAGCGGCGGCCCAACCTACCTAACTTCGTGAGATGACCAATTCCACCCCCTTCTCCGACGACGACGTGCGGTTCATGCGCTTGGCGTTGCAAGAAGCCGAGCGTGCCGCAGAACTCGACGAGGTTCCCGTGGGTGCGGTCATCGTAGCCCATGGTCAAGTCATCGCCAGGGCCCACAACCTGTGTGAGCAGTTGAGGGATTTCACCGCGCACGCCGAAATGCAAGCCTTCACCTCTGCCTCCGAGTACTTGGGCGGCAAGTTCCTCGACAAATGCACGCTCTACGTCACCCTTGAACCCTGCCCGATGTGCGCAGGCGCCGCGTATTGGACCCGCATTGGAAGGGTGGTCTACGGCGCCAAGGACGAGAAGCGAGGCCATTCCATATTTGACGGCCCACTCACCATGCTCCACCCCAAAACCACTTGCCAGGGCGGGCTTCTTGCAGACGAGGCCGCGGCAATGCTCACCAACTTCTTCCGGGCCAAGCGGTCCTCCTGAGTCCCACATCCCGAGTCGGCCCGTACCTTTGCGCCATGCTCGAGTTGACCAAAGACTTCCTCGACGCGCTTCGAACCCAAATTGAAGCGGGACGAGACGTGGAACTCGCCACCACCGTAGGCGAGCTCCACCCGAAGGACGTGGCCGACATTTTCGACGCACTCAAGCGCGAGGAGACTTTGTACCTCTACCGATTGCTGGACTCCGACTTCAAGTCCGAAGTCATCGCCGAACTCGAGGAAGACGTGCGTGAAGAGCTGCTCTCCTCACTGAGTTCCAAAGAGATTGCAGAAGACGTCATCGAAGGATTGGATTCCGACGATGCGGCGGATGCGTTGGCAGATCTGCCGGAAGCCAAAGTCGAGGAAGCCATGCGCATGGTTGACGACGTCGAATCGGCGTCGGAGGTCCTCGAATTGCTGAGCTACGAAGAAGGCACCGCGGGTGCCTTGATGGCCGTAGAAATGGTCAAAGTCGAGGAAGACTGGACCGTGGCGCGGGCCATCCGGGAAATCCGTGCGCAAGCCTCCGACGTCGAGAACATCTACACCATCTACATGGTGGACGACCAGGGGCGTCTGAATGGGCGTTTGTCCCTGAAGAGCCTCCTGTTGAACGCGTCCTCTGCACGGTCCATTTTGAAGGACTTGAAAGACGACGACGAGCTGGTGACGGTCGGGCCCAACGAGAGTGAAGAAGTGGTGGTCAAACTGATGGAGCGCTACGACCTCGTCGCCCTGCCCGTCATCGACGACGAAGGCATGTTGCTCGGCCGCATCACCATTGACGATGCTGTCGACGTGTTGATCGAGGACGCCGAGCGCGACTACCAATTGGCGTCCGGAATCTCGGAAGACGTCGAAGGCAAAGACAGCATTTGGGCACTCACACGGGCACGCCTCCCTTGGTTGCTCATTGGCTTGGGAGGAGGTGTCGGCGGCGCCTATGTCATTGGGGCCTTCGACATCGAAAGCAACCCCGAACTCGCCTTGTTCATCCCGCTCATTGCGGCCATGGGCGGCAACGTCGGCGTGCAATCCTCGGCCATTGTGGTGCAGGGATTGGCCTCGGCCAACGTCAACATGGGCAACCTGGTCTCCCGACTCCTCAAAGAGCTTAGCGTGGGCCTTGTGAACGGGTTGATTTGTTCCGCCGTCATTTTCTTGACCAGCCTCTTGCTCGGATTTGGATGGATGTTGAGCACCACGGTGTCGGCTTCCCTGCTTTGTGTCATCGTGTTTGCCGCCTTGTTCGGGGCCTTTGTGCCGCTCATGTTGGACAAGCGTAACATTGACCCCGCACTCGCCACGGGTCCCTTCATCACCACGGCGAATGACATTATGGGGCTGATCATTTATTTCAGCATCGGCTCGCTCGTCGCGACCCTCATGGCTTGACGGTGAAGGGTTCTCAGCACGTTTGGTTTTTGGATGTGGTGCACGAGGCCCTGTGGGAGGCCCTCGACGCGGCAGGCCTGACGTGTCATGACGGCACAGGTGTTTCGCGCGAAGCCCTCGTTGCCGGCGATCTCGGTCCTGTGCAAGGGCTGGTTCTGAGAAGCCGAATCCGCCTCGATGCAGAAGTGCTGCATGCACTCCCCGACCTGCAATGGATTGCGCGAAGCGGATCGGGCTTGGAAAACATCGATTTGGCCACGGCCGCAACACTCGGCATCGCCGTGTACAGCAGCCCCGAGGGCAACCGCGACGCGGTCGGCGAACACTGCACCGGCATGCTGCTGGGCGCCTTGCACAAATTGCCTAGCGGGGATGCGTCCGTTCGCCAACACCTGTGGTTGCGCGAAGCCCACCGCGGCCGAGAACTCAAGTCCATGACGGTGGGAATCTTGGGATATGGCCACATGGGCAGCGCTTTTGCCGAGCGCCTCGCGGGATTTGGATGTCGCGTTTTGGCGTACGACAAGTACAAAGAAGGTTGGGGAGAGAAGCCGACCGCACCACCCCCACTCCCCCACGTCGAGCCCGTGGGTTGGGATGCATTCTGTCAACAAGTGGACGTGGTGAGCCTTCACCTCCCCTGGACCGTCGAAACCAAGGGCATGGTGGACGACGAGTGGCTTGGCCAATTTGACAAGCCCATCGTCCTGCTCAACACCGCCCGAGGACCGATTGTCCAAACCAAGGTCTTGCTCTCCGCGCTGGACGACGGACGGGTGATGGAGGCGTGCTTGGACGTGTTGGAATTTGAGGGACGTTCGCTCGAGGCGCTGGACGGACTCTCGGACGGGGAAATGCGGGCGGCCTTCGAACAGCTCCTCGCCCATCCCCGGGTGTTGCTGAGCCCCCACGTGGCCGGCTGGACAGTGGAGAGCTACAAGAAGCTGAGCACGGTGTTGGCCGATAAGATTTTGGGGCGGCATTGACCGCTGGCCATTCGGCAGCCTGTCCGTTCCCCGACCACATTCATACGCCGCAGAGACTGCCACAAAAAAGCCCCGGCACAGGCCGAGGCTTTTCAAAGAATCTGTCGAATCATTTACTGATTGCTCCCCGTGCGCTGACGGCTCGAGGCCGAGTACAGCACCTTCAAGGCCGAGGCCTTGCGAAGCTCCTGCTTCACCTCGGTGACCACACCCATCTTGGTGTCTTGGTCCACCTTGAGGGACACCCACATCTTGCTTTGCTCCGCTTCCGCAAGGGTGGTACGCTCCTTGGCAATCCATTCTTGAATCACCGCTGAGTTGGAGAATTGATCGTTCAATTGAACCACGGGCTCCGTGCCGTAACGCTTGTCCATCGGAGGACCAATGTTGACGTAACGAATCAAGTGCTTCTTCTCAATTTTGTAGAGCTCAGAAGCTTCAGGACGAATCACACGCACCTTCTCCTCTTCGGTCCGCAAGACCGTTGCGACCATAAAGAAGAAGAGCAGCATGAACACGATGTCCGGAAGGGATGCCGTCGAGATGGCCCCCATTTCACGCTTGCCTCCTTTGCGAAACTTTCCCATGTCAGTAGTAGTTGGCGCTTGCGTCGCGTGGCTCCGCTTCGGAAATTCGTTGCGGGTACACAGCACGAACGGCGGTGATTTTCTCGAGCGTCTTGGAGTCCTCCTTGTTGCGGTCGTAGATGTCCTCCATTTGGCTGTACAACAGGCCAAACTTCTCCAACGCCAATTCGTCGCGCAACTCATTCACCGCGGACTGAAGCTCGTTCTGAACCTGCAGGTAGGTGTTGTACGTGGTGTTGTTGTCGTTTTGCATGGAGATGAGCGCCGAAGACGGAAGCTGCTTGTAGTCGCCCCCCAACAATTCAATGGTGGTGAGCTTCTCGCGCCATCCGTCCAGCACTTTGCCAAACGCGTCTTTCTTCTTGTCGGTGTCCGCAGCGGCCACAAATTGCTCGTATTCGGCAATGCGCTGCTTCACGTCGGCCTTCCGGACCCACTCGCGTTCGGGGAACGCGGCGTTGGTCTTGCCGTTGGCGCCGGTGATCATCTCCACTTCGCGGTTGCGACCGATGGTCTTGGCACCCACGTTGTGCGACATCACACCATCGCCTGTGGCAATGAGGAAGTTCTTCGCTTTGTCCTTCAATTGGTCCAAGTCCAGGGGCTCCCCTTCCACCAAAAGCTGGTCGAGGAAGTTCACCTTCACGTTGAAGACGTTTTGCTCCTTGGCTTGCGGCACGTCAATGTCTGGCGGAACCGGTGGCGGAAGCTGTCGCTTGATGCCCTCGTCTGAATCGATGGTGGTGGTGACCAACCAAAAGATGAGGAGCAAGAACGCGATGTCCGCCATCGAGCCTGCATTGATTTCTTGCAATTCGCGGCGTGCCATGGACCTTACTTGATTGCTTTGTTGACTTCAGCCACCACAATCGAGCCGAGGGCCACGAGGCCGAGCAAGTAAACGAAGTACATGCCGCCGCCTGCGAATAAGCTCTCGCCTTCCGTCACGGTGATGCCACTGGCTTCGTACGCACGGAGGACCGT
>Ga0163111_10000600_pt1 | contig 21662 bp, 20 predicted proteins | sample CRUFie1St18metaG_FD_109645 | JGI IMG/M metagenome (GOLD analysis project Ga0163111, IMG submission 109645) | Marine microbial communities from the Costa Rica Dome - CRUD Field 142mm St18 metaG | ecosystem: Environmental > Aquatic > Marine > Oceanic > Photic zone | place: Costa Rica: the Eastern... | reverse complement strand
GGGTTGGGCATTGCATTTAATGCAAAGCCAATAGTTCAGGATGCGGCTAACGCGACTTTAAAAGTTCCTTATTTGGATGCGATTCTTTTTATGTTGGGCGTTTCTCGTGAAGAGATTGAGGTAGCTGATTCCTCAGATTTGCTTTGATTCTGAGATTCTACTCGCCATCGTAGGCTAGTCGAAAGCCCAAATGCCCCATTGCACTTGCAGGCGTGGTTGAACTCCTTGCTGCAGGTCGGTAACGGTTGCAATATGATTCGTGACATAAATATGAGCCTCCTTTAATCACTTTATTTGTGCCCGTAGGAGGTCCTGTTGGGTTTTCTAATCTTGGTTTACGTTTGTTCGTGAACCAGTCTTGACACCATTCCCAGGTGTTCCCTGTCATCTCATACAAATCAAATTTATTTGGTGGGTATGAGCCGACTGGAGCTGTTCCGTACCATCCATCATCCTCAAGGTTCTTATCTGGGAATGATCCTTGCCATACATTCATCAGGTGCTCACCATCTGGAGTCAGTTGATTTCCCCATGGAAATATTGTTTCGGAAGACCCTGCTGCTGCAGCGTATTCCCACTCTGCTTCTGTGGGGAGCCTTCCTCCACGCCAATTCGCATAGGACACGGCATCGTTCCATGAGATTTGTACAACTGGATGATTGAGTTTTCCCTCTATTGTTGAGTGCGGTCCTTCGGGGGATTTCCAGGTAGCTCCGAACACCTGCCGCCACCATGGAGCACTTTGAACTCCCCTAGTGTCTTCAAAGTTATCAGGTAGTAATCCGCCAAATACGAAAGACCAACCTATCTCTTCTGCCTCACTTACATATCCGGTGTCATCAACAAAAGTCATAAATTCTTGATTCGTCACAGAATACTTATCAATTAGGAATGGCGAGAGAATTACTTCCGTTGTAAATTCCTCTCCATCTTGGGGGTAAGCAAGTTCGTAGTCGGAACCTAATCTAAATCGTCCACCCGCCAGTTCCGCTTTCTCGGTATTTGCCAAGGATGTTTTTCCCGTGCTTCTATTATTGATACTTGTCTTTTCAGTCCGCTGGGGAGCACAACAGGTATCGTCTTTATTCATAATCAGATAGCTTAGCCGTTTAAACAATACTGTTTCTTGTCGAAGTTCTATTCTGAAAGACAGGTCTTTCGGGTAGTTTAGATATGTGGTTTCGCTTGATCTTGAATTTGTACGTTCTCATTTTCCTGCTTTTACTCATCCTGACTCTAGACAGTGGGCACATCTTGAGAATGCTGGGGGTAGTTATGTTCCGAACCAGGTAATTAGTATCTTGCAGGACTTTTACACCAGCTCAAAGGTTCAACCATATTGGAATTTCGGACCTTCAGCGAAGGCCGGTCAAGCTATGGATAGAGCTGTGCAAGTTATCCCTGCCACTTTCAACGCAAGCCCAGATGAAGTACATTTTGGTCCCTCGACTTCGCAAAACACTTATGTTCTAGCTAATGCTTTGCGACCTGACTGGGATCTCGGAGACAACATTGTCGTCACGAACCAGGACCATGAAGCAAACATTGGAGCTTGGCGGAGACTGGAGGAAACTGGGATTGAAATCAGGGAATGGAGGGTAAATCCCGAAACTGGATTACTTGACACAGGTGACCTTACTCAACTTATTTGTAGCAAGACCCGACTGGTAGCAGTAACCCATGCATCAAACCTTGCAGCAACAATCAATCCGTTGAGCAGTATCGCTGAGTTGGTCCACAGTGTAGGGGGTTTACTAGTAGCTGATGGCGTCTCATTTGCCCCTCACGCTGCCATTGATGTTCAAGAATTAAATTGCGATATTTATCTATACAGCACATACAAAACGTACGGTCCCCATTTGGGGCTGATGTTCGCATCCGAGAATATTTCTCACAAAGTAACCAACCAGGGCCACTTTTTTAACGCAGACAAACCTACTTACCGATTAACTCCTGCAGGTCCTGATCATGCTTCAATAGCAGCTTGTGCAGGGATGGTTGACTATTACGAAGATATATATGATCACCACTTCCAGTCGGGTTCGGAGAATTTGAGAGGACGTCTTGAAAAGGTTTTTCAACTGTTCGGAGAACACGAGGAACAACTCATGGAACCACTTATTGATTACATCTTGTCAAGAGAAGATTTTCGACTTATTGGAACGGACTCAACTAGCCGAATCGAAAGAGCACCAACTGTTGCATTTCATTCGTTCACAAAATCAAGCGAAGCAATTTACGACTCCCTAATTGACGCTAAAGTCTCTTGCGGTCATGGGAATTTTTATGCTCATCGGTTGACTGAAGCGGTTGGTTTAATTCCGGATGATGGAGTGGTTCGTTTATCTATGGTTCACTACAATACGATTGACGAAGTTGCTCGAGCTATTGACGTTCTTGAGTCAATAACTTAAAGATTGGCTTGCTCATGGTTTATGAGAAACTCCTTTATATATAGCAGGTCGGACCCTCCGGCGTAACCTCTTAATTTACCGTCTGAACCTATGACGCGATGACACGGCAAAATTATTGGTAATGGGTTCAGGGCATTTGCCGAGCCTACTGGTCGTGCTCCGTTTGGAACCCCAATGACTTTTGCTTGCTGCCCATATGTCACTGTCTCTCCATAGTTGATAGTGCACAAGGCCATCCATGCTTTGACCTGAAATGGCGTGCCTTCTGGGTCCAAAGGTAAAGAAAATACCTTCCTCTTTCCTGTAAAGTACTCCTCTAATTGCTCGGCGCATTGTAGCAAAAATGGTATTTCCTTTGATTCTAAATCGTGATTCAAGCTGGGGCTAAGGGATTGGGTCGGAAGAATAACCTGCTTTAGATTACATTGCGTACTTACGAAACGAATACTTCCTATAGGACTCGAAAATTTGGATGTGAACAACATAATGGGTCTCTTGACTTTTTCGCATAGGATATTCGTTAATCCCACTAACCTGCAATTGTTGGGGATTATGAGCTGCTAAGAGGTGATGCATGAATACCCATTCACTATTTGATAACCGAGTAAGTAAGGATCTGGGGGTTTCGATTCCGATTCTTCAGGCTCCGATGGGATGGATTGCTCGGTCACAATTAGCATCAGCGGTTTCAAGGTCTGGGGCATGTGGAATTATTGAAACGTCTTCGGGAGAGTTAGATGTAGTTAAAGAAGAAATGCGGATTATGAAAGAGCTCGGCTTGCCGTTTGGTGTCAATATTGCGCAAGCCTTTGTTCGCGATCCCTCGATTGCTGAATTCGTGATTGATCAAGGAGTTAAATTCGTAACGACATCAGCGGGTTCGCCAACCAAATATACCGGAGTTCTTAAGGGTGCCGGACTGACGGTTTATCATGTCGTCCCTACTCTCCAGGCAGCATTGAAAGCAGTTGAAGCGGGGGTAGACGGGTTAGTTGTCGAAGGTGGTGAGGGAGGAGGTTTTAAAAGCCCTACTCCTGTGTCAACGATGGTGCTGTTGCCGCTCATTCGTGATCATGTTGATGTACCTATTATCGCTGCTGGGGGAATACGTGATGGTAGAACAATGGCTGCAGCGTTTGCTTTAGGCGCTGAAGGAGTTCAGATGGGTACACAAATGTTATCGTGTGCTGAATCTCCAGTTCACATGAATTGGAAAGAAGCTATCGTCAATGCACGCGAAACAGATACCGTTTTCCTTAATCAGAAACACTCCCCTGCTCTTCGGGCTCTTCGTACGGACCGATCTGAGCGATTAGCTGAGATGGAGGAAAATATTTTTGGAGAATTCGGCGATCCACAGAAGCTATATTTCGGTGGAGATATGAATGCCGCTGTTGCTTTAAGCGGTCAAGTCGCTGGAAGAATTGACGCCATTCGACCAATTGCAGAAATTATTAGCGAAACCGTTGAGGAATTTGTCGAAACGATTGACCGCTTGAGCAACACTTAGTGGGTCTCATCAATTCAGATCAATATTTCTTCTTTTGCTGGTTTAACAGATACAGGTATTGCGCTTTGAATAGCTTGACCTGTTATGGTGTCGAAACCATTCTCAACGTCTATTAGTCTATTTGTTGGGGAACCTATGTCCCTGACTTTTTCGTCGGATGACGATGCTGAACCCCACGAGTGAGCCATCGAGATGACGCCTCGCCTGATATCGTCTGAGGATTTAGCCACTCCTATCAAAGATGCTCTCGGGGATGCTATCTGGATGAGTTCATCATCTGCCACTTCTAAATCAATCATGTCTTGGGGGTTCATATAAGCGTAGTTTGTTGGAGTTTTCTTGTTGAGCTTACTTAATTCACCTCCGAGAGAATTGAGATGAGTTTTCAGCCTCCTGCTTACTAAGCGGAAAGTATGGACTTTAGGATCGAAGCCTTCCATACGTTCCGCAGATGTTTGCTGAGAAAGAATTTCTTGTAGTTCTGCCAAATGATCATCAAGTGCTAGATGAAATTTTCCTCTGGAGTTAGGGTCGGCTTCTTCAATTTCCTGCTTCAGGTATTCAAGAGTCTGTCCGTTTTTTTTGCGAATCTCATCAAAGGGGACAAGTGAATGTGCATAAATTAACTCTAGGATGTCATCATCTGTAGGGCGATTTCCACTTGGTATCTCACCACCAGGAAGTTGAATTTTCACATTCAGTCGTTCAGCAATTTCCCAATAGAATTCCCAGTCATTTAAAAGATCCCCTTCAGGGTCTTCAATAACTGCAGGGGTGTAGCAGGCATAGGGAGCACGGAACCATCTATCCATAAATGGGGGAACATCAGATCGTTCAAGGCTTAAACGCGGTGGGAGAATGTAGTCAGCAAATTGAGCAGTCTGGGTCATACGATGATCTATGGCAACTAAGAGTTCAAGAGATTCCATTGCCTCAAGACTTCTCTCTTGATCGGGCCAAGCGGCGACTGGGTTTCCACCATTTGAGATAAGGGCTCGGATCTGGCCTTCGCCTGGTTCAATTATTTCTTGAGCCAAAGTCGTACAAGGCATTTCTCCGCCGTATCCACGGAGCCCTCTGAATCTGCTCTTTGGACCTGAGAGTGGGTTAAATGGACCCAGTACCTGAGCTCGTTTGCTGGTCTCTGGTTGAAGAAGGCTTCTACTTTCAGCGATTTGACCAGCCCTTAGCCAACGACCACAAATAACGTTCAGGCATATCACTAGGTGCTCCATAAGACTTGGATAGGGAGACATTGAAGGTCCAGTCCCAGTTCCTGCTGTACCTGTTGGACCTTCAGCAAAAAGTTTTGCCGCCTTTAAGATGTCTTTTTTATCAACATCGCATCGTTTAGCTGCGAAGTCGACAGTGAACTTTCTCGTCGCTTCAGCAAGGCGCTCAAGGTGCGTAGCTTCAATCCATTCTTCGCAAAATTCGTGGTCATGAAGATCTTCAGAAAGGATTATATTTATCAAGGCCGCAAGAAGAGTGGGATCTTCACCTGGCCGTATTTGAAGGTGAATATCTGCCTGAGTTGCCAGCTCTGTTCGGCGTGGATCAATAACAATTAATTTGAGGCCTTCTTCTTTTCTATTACGTAAAGTCGTGAAGGGATTGGTGCCCTGTAATCCCCCGAACGGCGCAAAACTAGAAACCATTGGGTTGTAGCCGATAGCAAGCAAGACATCTATCTCAGAAAAATTTTGAGGTCCTGCTTCCCAAACACCTGCCCGCATAGCAGCCGTTCGTTTCATTGGTTGGTCGATAGTGACCGACGTATAGTAACTAATTGACCCTATTGCTTTATGGAAAGCTCTAGCCACAGGATCGGACGGAGCGTTTTGATACCCTCCGGTTCCTGTGTAAGTAGCTATCGCTCCTGGACCATGATGCTCAATAATTGATTCCATCGTTTCGGCTATCTCATCTAGCGCTTGCTGTGACGTAATTTCCTCATAATGCCCATCTGGCATTTTCTTTAACGGGTACCGGATTCGACTTGGGCTATGAATCTGCTCGGGTATTTGGCGTCCCTTTACACAGGTGTAACCTTCAAACAGAGGATCCTCATCAACTCCGAGAATTTTAGTCACTCTTCCAGCGGTGAATTCAACGTCTATGGGGCAAGCTGCATGGCAAATCCTGCAAAAGGATCGTCTAGTTTCATTTCCCATGCCTCCACCCCACTTCTGTAACAGTTTTCTACACATCCACAAGCATTCTTTAGCCTAATACAGAATTGCGATATTGCGAGAATCGGTTGATACTAGCTAATAGATTTATGGTGTTCTATGGATTACAAATTTCTTCAAATTGAAATCGCTGACTATGTTGCAACCGTGACGATCAATAGACCTGAAGTTCTTAATGGTCTTCACCCAGAGGCTCACGCCGAAATGGAAAGAGTCTGGGAAGATTTGGGCAGCAATGAACAGGTCAAGGTTGCTATTTTAACAGGTGCCGGTTCAGCATTTTCCGCAGGTGGAGATCTGAAAGATATGGAAAGTCGACTGAAGATGGATCCGTCTGGCGGTTCGGGTATCTCTGCCGCTTCAGCACGACGAATAGTTTATAATCTTCTTGATTTTGAGAAGCCCTTGATTGGGGCAATCAATGGGCATGCTATCGGTTTAGGAGCGACCTTAGCTTTACTAACTGATATTGTGATCTCTTCTAAAGAGGCAAAATGGGGAGACCCTCACATAAATATCGGACTAGTTCCTGGCGATGGGGGTCTCGCTATATGGACCGTGCTCATTGGCCCTAACAAAGCAAAGGAGATGATGATGCTTGGCTCAACTATCTCCGCTGAGTTCGCTGATCAACTTGGTTTAATAAATCATGTAGTTGATGATGATCAGGTAATGGCCACTGCTTCAGAGATAGCACTTCAACTCTGTGATGGCCCTCAAACAGCTTTAAGAGGTACGAAAATTTCAGTTAACAACTGGCTTAAATCTCAGTTTGCATCATTATTTGAAGTAAGCCTTGCCGCAGAGTTGGAATCTATGCGACATACCGATTTTAGTGAAGGCGTTTATGCTGCTTTAGAAAAGAGAAAACCAAAATTCAACTAGTTGATACTTAAGGGTTATTCTTTCCTTGTATTCGGTTTCTGTTTGTCGGTAAATGAAGCTACACCTTCTTTATGGGCCTCGGAACGAAAGCATTCGAGCAACGCTTCACGACTTGCAATCTGATGGTCGGCAACATTCTTTGTGAGGCCAGAGTAAAGCAGTTCTTTCGTCAGGCGATGTGAAGAATCTGAGCCTTGCAAAAAAGTTTTCGCTTCCTCTAGCGCAGCTTGCATAAGAATTTCAGGCCCAACAATCTGGGTGACGTACCCAATCTCATATGCTCGTTGAGCATCAAGCCACTCTCCTGAATAAAGTAACTTTAAAGCATTTTGTATTCCGATTTGCTTTGGGAGAAGCCAAGTTCCAGCGCCAGTATCGGGGATTAAACCCCTATGAGCAAAATTCCATGCGAATCGGGCACTCGTAGAGACAATTCTGATGTCGCAGTGGCTTGTCCATTCAGCACCCATACCCACAGCAGGACCATTTACTGCAGCAATGACAGGAACTGGGCATGCGGTAATGTTCCACAATCCGTTCTCATCGTGAGTAGGGACCTTAATACCTCTTTCTTCAGGGGGTATACCTGATAGGAAATTTAGGTCTATCCCAGCGCAGAATGCGTCTTCGGCACCTGTCAAAATGACAACTCTTGCTTCATTTCCAGCGACAGTGAGGTGGTCATACATCTGCTCTATCATGTGATAAGTCATAGCATTTTTCCGGCTCGGATTGTTAATGGTGATTACGGCTATTCCATCTTCATCGCATGCGTAGTCTGTTGAACCCATGCCTTTACTTTAGACCAGTTTCTTAACGGTCATTTAGGAGTATGCACTTATTCCCCGGCTGCTCCTGCTAAACCATGACCATGGCAATTACTCCAATAGTTGGAACCTTGGCTTACATTCTTGATCAGGAAACCGACAGGGTTCTTCTCATCCGTCGAAACTCAAGACCAGATGATGATCATTTTGGGAAGGTAAACGGTTTAGGAGGCAAGGTAGAAAAAGATGAGAATATCTTATGTGGTATCGAAAGAGAAATTGTAGAAGAAGCTGGAATTACGATTACCGAATATGCACTCCGGGGAGTAATTACATGGACAGATTTCGGACCCAAACGTGAAGACTGGTTGGGATTCATTTTTCTCGTAACGGGATGGGAAGGGTCGACTAAGTCTTTCAACGACGAAGGCTCCTTGGAGTGGGTTCCCAGGCAGCAACTTTTAGACGCTTGCATCAATAACGAAGTTCCCCAGGAGAAGTCCAAGCTTCCTCTTTGGGAAGGAGATAAGTATTTCATTCCTATGGTTTTTGACTCAGACCCACGCGTATTCTATGGATCTATGCCGTATGACGGAGAAATATTTAAGGACTGGGATTATAAACGGCTCTAATTAGATAATTCTTCTTTCAATGACGCTAAAAGGGATAGCACTGCCGGACTTTGAGCTGCATTCTTGCGAGAAGCAACGATCAAGTTCCTCGTACTAAGGATAGAGCTAGGAGTTAATGGTCTTGGCCCGTCTTCCGCTTGAACATTAGGAAGCACGGTCCACCCTATACCCAAATTAACCATTTCTTTAAGAACCTCAGGTTGTGGTGAATCAGCTACTACTTCAACAGAAGATCCTCGTTCTTTCAGCGCCGCAGAGATTATCTTTCGGGTATTTGAGCTTTCAGGAAAGAGAACCCAAGGGCCCCATTTGCTTGCTGGACCCAACGGTCCTCCTCCTGGCTTATATATAGACAGAGTTTCTGTCAACAGAGGCTCAATTTGAATACCTTTAATTCCATAATCAGGTTCGATACAGACCACGAGATCCAGCTGACCACTTTGTAGTGCATCAATTAAAGGACGAGAGGGACTGACGTTCAGGTGGAAATTAAGAGATGGATGCTCGGTTCTGAAATCTTTCAAAACGCTTTGGAAATAGTTCACCGCTGCTATGTCAATCATCCCTACTCGGATAGTGCCTTCGTGTGCGTTCCTCATTCGGTCTGACCATTTAGCCAAATCATTTGTCAACGAAATAACCTGCCGGGCATGATCTAAGACAATCTCAGCGTTTGGGTGGAGTATTCGCCTTCGCCCGACTCGATCAAATAACGATACCCCTACTCTTCGTTCTAATTCTGCGAGTCCTTGTGAAAGCGCTGATGGTGTAACTCCGACGGCATCGGATGCATCAGCCCATGTATTTTCTTCGGCCACAGCTATCAAATACTCAAGTTGCCGTATTGAAAGGTCAGGTAAGCTAAGCATGCTATTACAATATACTTTAGATTTACTTAACAATAATACTTTAATGTTTATTATTGCTAATATCAGATCATGACTTCAAGAAACATAAAATCATCACAAGGCAAACTAGGCATCCTCACACCAGGTATGGGAGCGGTCGCTTCAACTTTTATAGCAGGCGTTCTTGCTGCAAGGAAAGGATTAAAGCCACCTATTGGCTCTATTAGCCAAATGGCCCATATTCGCCTTGGAACAAAAGAAGAAGGCCGAAATCCATTGATCAAGGATTTTGTACCTTTAGCAGAATTAGATGATCTTGTATTTGGGGGCTGGGATCCGATTTCCCCTAACGTGCTTGAGGCGGCCCGAACTGCCGGTGTCCTTGAAGGAGATGACCTCTCTGAAATTTCAAGTGACTTAGAGTCTATTATTCCGATGGAAGCTGTTTTTGACAAAAAATGGGTATCCCGTTTAGACGGTGTTCGCGTAAAAAATATTGAGAATAAATGGGAACAAGCGGAAGCCCTGATACAAGACATAGCGAATTTCAAAGAAGCGAATGACTGTGACCGCCTCGTAATGGTTTGGTGCGGTTCAACGGAAGCCTTTCAGGAGCCCAGCGAAGTCCACGCTTCTGTTGAAGCGTTTGAAGAAGGATTAAAGAATAACGATCCAAATATTTCTCCAAGCCAAATATACGCATACGCCGCTCTGCAGAGTGACGTTCCATTTGCGAATGGGGCACCTAATTTAAGTTGTGACCTAGATTGCATCGTTGAACTCTCAAAATCTCGGGGTGTTCCGATAGCGGGGAAGGATTTTAAGACCGGCCAGACGCTAATGAAGACTCTGCTAGCGCCAGGATTCAAAGCGCGCATGCTTGGGCTCGAGGGCTGGTATTCAACAAACATTCTTGGAAATAGGGATGGAGAAGTACTTGATGCTCCAGAGAACTTTAAATCCAAAGAGGTCTCCAAATTAGGAGTTCTTGATACCATCTTGCAGCCTGAACTTTATCCCGACCTCTATGGGGATATTCATCACGTTGTAAGAATCAACTATTACCCACCTCGGGGCGACAACAAAGAGGGTTGGGACAACATTGATATTTTCGGCTGGTTGGGTTACCCGATGCAAATTAAGGTTGACATCCTTTGCCGAGACTCTATTCTTGCCGCTCCAATTGTCCTTGATCTAGCGTTGTTTATGGATTTAGCCCATCGGGCCGGTGAGTCCGGAGTGCAAGAATGGTTAAGTTTTTATCTCAAAGCCCCGCAGTCCTCAACAGACAGCGGACCTGAGCATGACTTGTTCATTCAGCAAACAAAATTAAAAAATACTCTTCGTGAATGGATGGGTGAAGAACCCGTAACGCATAGTGAAGCTGGCTAAAGGAAAACCAGCCTTCAAGAGATTGAACCACCAGCTTTAACCCAGCGAGAAACAACACTTTCAGCTTCCTGAGGATTGTAGACGTCCTCTTCGTAGCTCCATAGACCATTGCCCGCATAATGCAATATGACATGGACATTAAAGGAATAATCTGCGTCACTTCCAGTAGGGTCAGGAAGACAATTTGGTATTAACGCTATAACGCGATTCCCATCGATAATGTAATGGTCTACAGGGAAAGTCATTTGTGGGAAAGGACCCATTGTCGAAGTAATCCATTCCTTGATTGCAGCCCTTCCGTGGAATTTACCGTAATGATGCTCAAAATATCTTGCATCTTCCGTAAATTGATCTGCCCATAGAGACCAGTCCCCTGTCTGAACAGCAGTTTCTCCCCGACGAACATATTTCCTGAATTCTTCCTCTACTTCTTCTCTTGGGACAACAATGCCAGGTACTTCCGGCGCCCAATCCTCAATTCCGCGCAACGTGTTATCCGCTGGAGTATCAATTCGGCCACCGTCGTTAAACCATTCTTGCCACACACGTTCTGCATCCGCTGGGTTATAGAAATCCTCCTCGTAATCCCATAATCCATTACCTGCGTAGCGTAAATAGGTTGTGTTAGGAAAACCGTAACGCTTTCCTTTACCAGTGGGATCTGGCAGATTATTCCAGATATATAGAGCTACTTTGTCTTCCTGGATTGCCCACCATTCCATCCACATAGAGATGTTAGGGTACTGCTCCATGGTAGAAACAATCCATTGGGAGATTTGCTCTCTACCACTAAATTCCCCTAGAAAGTGCTCTACATATTTAGCTTCAAGAGTGAATAGAGAGGCCCAAGATTCCCAATCATGGTTGATAACGCCACGTTTCCTGTATTCATCAAACGCACTGGCAACTTCATCATTATTGAACTTATCCATATAGAACTCTCGCTTTCCCGTTATCAGAAGATTTTCACAACGATGACAAAAACTCAAGATTGGTATCTTTTGTTTCGGCAAAGACTGAAAATCTGATGTAAAAATAGAATTATGATTATTGTTGTTTCACCTGCGAAAGCATTGGACTTTGAGTCTCCTTGTGCGACTCAGAAAAATAGTAAACCCGCCCTGCTCAAAAGAAGTGAAGAGCTTGTCAGTGTGCTTTCCCAAAAGTCCCCTGACCAACTTGGTTCACTTATGTCGTTATCGGATTCACTTGCTGAATTGAACTTTGAAAGGTACCAAGACTGGAGCACTCCGTTTACTAAGCGAAACTCTCGCCCGGCAATACTTTCTTTTAATGGAGATACATACACCGGAATGAACGCTGCAGAGTCTTTCTCTGAAGAAGACTACGACTATGCGCAAGAAACTTTGAGGATACTTTCTGGTCTTTACGGAGTGCTTAGGCCTCTGGATTTGATCCAACCCTACAGGCTTGAAATGGGAACAAAATTAGAAACCGACTATGGCAAGAATCTTTATGAATTTTGGGGTCACTCTCTAACAGAATCTTTAAATAAAGCTATGGAGGAAAGTCCTGGTGAAAAGGTTTTAATTAACCTTGCGTCTAACGAATATTTTAAATCTGTTCATGCAGGTGAGCTAGAATTTCCCGTTATGACACCAATGTTTCTTGATAGAAAGGAAGGCGGAGATTACAAAACCGTTAGCTTCTATGCGAAACGTGCCAGAGGTTCAATGGCTTCTTGGATTATTCGAAATAGGGTTTCTCAATCTGAGCAATTTGAAGAATTCGCTGAAAATGGCTACGAATTTTGCTCAGAACGATCACATAATCAGTCGCCGGTCTTCATAAGAACGAACTCATAGCTGAGTCATTAGATGACAACAAAAATTGGCATTAATGGCTTTGGAAGAATGGGGAGGCTAGTTGTGCGGGCGCTTGCCCATCATGAGCAACTTGAGATAACCCACATAAATGAACTTGACTGCGATGCAAAAACTGCTGCGCACCTCATGCAATTTGATACGGTCCATGGAACATGGAAACGTCAAGCCCATGAGTCGGAAGGAAACCTGATACTGGATGGGGCTTCGGTCAAATACACTCAAATTTCAAGTCCCGGTGATGTCGCATGGGAAGAAACAGATGTATCAATTGTTATTGAATGCACAGGGGCTTTTAAAACGGTTGAGACATTGTCCAATTATTTTGATCGAGGGATTAAAAAAGTTGTTGTGGCTGCTCCAGTTCATGAGGAGACTGTCCTTAATGTCGTTATGGGTTGCAATGATCATCTTTATGATCATTCGAAATATGACATTGTGACAGCAGCTTCATGTACGACAAATTGTCTTGCTCCCGTTGTGAAGGTGCTTCACGAACAGGTTGGTATTGATAATGGGATGATAACTACTATCCATGCACCGACTAATACTCAAGTGGTGGTCGATAAGCCTCTTGCTGATCCGAGACGAGCACGTTCTGCCTTGAATTCTTTAATTCCTACGTCAACTGGTTCAGCAACTGCAATAACTCGCATCTTTCCTGACCTTGAAGGAAAACTTGATGGGCTCGCAGTTAGAGTACCTGTACTTAATGCTTCTCTAACAGATTGCGTTTTTTCATTACAGTCAGAACTGAACGCTAGAGAGATCAATGACCTGTTTAGGAAGGCCTCCGATGAAGAATTGAAAGGAATATTGGGTTACGAAGATAGACCTCTTGTTTCCGCCGATTTCGTTAATGATTCACGATCTGGAATTGTAGATGGTTTATCCACTCTAAAACTTCCGAATGGGCTTGTGAAAATTTTGATTTGGTACGATAACGAATACGGTTATGTTCATCGAATGGCTGAGTTGACTGCAAAAATTTCTGAAAGCCTATGACGAGCTCAAAATGAAAGTTAAAAGCTACAGCCTGGTAACCGGTGCTTATTGGAGCTTGACGCTCACTGACGGCGCCTTGCGTATGGTTGTCCTTCTTCACTTTCACGAGCTTGGTTTCGGACCACTGGAACTTAGCTTTCTTTTCTTGGGCTATGAATTCATGGGGATCTTAACAAACCTGTTTGGCGGAATTGCTGGATCAAGATTCGGACTTGAACAGACTCTGAAGGCTGGTCTTCTGATTCAGATTTTTGCCCTTCTTGCAATTTCTTTTGTAGACGCAAACTGGGGGAAGATCTTTTCAGTAACATTTGTAATGTTTTGCCAAGCGTTCTCAGGTATTGCGAAAGATCTCACGAAAATGAGCTCTAAAAGCTCCGTGAAATTTGTCGTTCCAGAGGATGGGTCTCCAGAACGACAAACTCGTCTATTTCGGTGGGTCGCTGTTCTTACTGGCTCAAAGAATGCACTGAAAGGCATCGGATTCTTCGTTGGTAGCGCATTGCTATCATTTTCCGGTTACAGGCCCTCGCTCCTGATCCTTGCAGCCATTGTTGCAGTTGCGTTAGGGGCGGTTTTAGTGTTCCTTGATGAGAGTATAGGAAAATCTAGCAAACCTATACCTAGGCGCATATGGGCATCTACTTACCCTGCAGTTAACAAACTATCGATTGCCAGATTTTTTCTGTTTGGGTCAAGAGACATCTGGTTCGTAGTGGCTCTCCCTATTTTCTTGGATGAGAGTTTAGGTTGGTCGTTTGAAGGAATCGGAGCTTTCCTTGCAGCTTGGATTATTGGTTATGGCATTATCCAGTCGGGTGCCCCTTCTGTTATCAGGCTTAAAGATACAGCCGGAGAAATTCAAGCCTCAACCCGTCTGTGGTCATTTACCTTGATGATATTCACTATTTTGCTAGCCCTTTTAGTAGCTTTTGACATAACCAAAAGTTTCACGGTAATCGTCGGACTACTATTATTTGGCGTTTTGTTTGCTCTAAATTCTTCGCTCCATTCGTATCTAATTCTTGCTTTCACGAAGGACGATAACGATGTAGCTGTTAATGTTGGGCTTTATTACTCGGCCAACGCGTTTGGGAGGCTATTTGGAACTCTTCTCTCCGGCTTGACTTATCTCTGGGGCGGCTTGTCGGCAGCATTGTTTACCTGTTGTGGCTTCTTGGCTGCCAACTGGCTAATTTCCTTCTCATTTCCAAATAAAATTAACTCTGGCGTGCAATAAGACCCTTTGTATCAGAAGCCTACTTCAAGTACTTTGAATTCAGAATCGTGGCCTAAGACAAAAAATTCCATCGATGGAAGGAATCCATATGGGAAACAGATTGCGTCACCAGAACGCAAGGTTTCTTCTCGTTTTTCAACCTCTATTTGCACAGACCCCTCTTTAACAAACCAAAGAAAAAAAGTAAGAGATTTTTCTGGGCTTATAGACGTTGGAGTTAATATTGTGTCATCTGATACAGAACCGTGGATTTCTTTCACCCAACCTTGATTCCCTGATGCCTCACCTATTGAAGTCCTATATTCGGTCAAAGAAGTTGAATCTTTATAAGTTTCGGGCTCTCGTGAGTTGGGCATGTCGTGAGTAAATTGTTGACCATTAAAATCTCGTGTGTGCGCCACGGTGCTGTTGGGCAACTCCACGTTGAAATCGGAAAATGTTGCATGGTCTGCAGGAGATGTCACTTCAATAACCTCCAGATCATCAAATGATTCCAGAACCTGGTGGCGAATGCCCGGCGGTTGGAGAATACAATCTCCCTCTTTGAAAATAAAGGGCTCACCCTGATCCTCATACACTAATTTCGCTGAACCTTTAATACAAAAGAGTGTTTGGAAGGAAACATCATGGTAATGCACCCAGTCAGCCACTTTCCCGCTACCTTCAATTCTTATTTGAGATGCCACGGAGATTTCGTTGTGATTCCCAGTCAAGGACCTGTAAGACATCCCTGCTCTACCCTGAACCCATTGAGTATCACTTACCCGCGATACATGAACGACTGGCTCCAGATCTCTTACCTGATTTTGTCGCTTAATGAACGGAACATACTTCACCCTGGTTCCGTTAGGGCCAAATAGATCCGTTCCGATGAGGGATTGATCTTCTATTGGAATTTCAATGGATAGCGGTTGAGCATTTGCACTTTTGTCTAACGCTATGGTGAATTGACCCCTATTTAGGATCGCATAATTAGGGTTATCTGCTGGTGAAATCATAACAATTTTGAACCCAAGTTTATTTACAAAGAAATCAAGTCCTGATTCGAATTCAGGTGCAGCAACTACTGACCGAATTGATTTCGTCTCATCAGTAGCCTCAACAGTTAATTTCATGAAAACTATTTCCTTTTATTCCTTCAAGACTGCGGTTCAAAGTTACTTAGTTACCTCTAATTACGATACCGTTTCATTCATACAATAGATTTAAAAGCTGAAACTGATACATAGTGAACCCAAAACCACTGATAGGAATAACTGGACGGCGACGCACCGGAGATAAATTGCGTGGCAGTCTCAAAGTCATGAATCATCTTTCCTTTGACGTATATTGGGTTGACTATGCCAAAGGCATTATCGCAGCAGGTGGGATTCCTATTTTCCTTCCTCTCAGTCTTGACCCATCAGAAATTATTCCTCGTCTTGATGGCATACTCATGAGTGGCGGGGCTGACATAGACCCTGAACGGTACGGAGCAGAGCCTGAACCCGAACTACAAGCAATTGAACCCATTCGAGATGAATTTGAATTGTCGCTTCTAGAAGAAATCTACAAAAGAGAATTGCCGGTTGCCGGGATTTGCCGAGGGCTTCAAATATTGAATATCCATGCGGGCGGAACTTTATTTCAGGACATTCCGCCACATTCAGTTCGTGATGAGCCTCCATCAAGCCGGGTGCACGAAGTAGCTTTCACTGAAGGATCGGTTCTTGCGGGATTGTATGGACCTTCTATGCAAGTAAATTCATTACACCACCAGAGTATTGACAGGGTGGGCAGCGGGTTTCTAGCAACAGGACTAGCAAACGATCTGGGAGTGGAGGCTATAGAGCATTGTGAACTACCAATTCTTGCTGTTCAGTGGCACCCTGAAATGTTAGACAGCAGAGACAGTGACCCTCTCTTTCAATGGCTAGTCCGACATTCTTCAGAACGTCGCTAGGTATTTTGCGGGAACCCTAAATCTACTTGGCTTGTTGTGGGGTCAGGCCAGCGGCTAGTTATAACTTTTTGTTTCGTAAAAAACCTCATTCCCTCTGGGCCATACATGGCGGTATCACCGAAGAGAGATTCGTCCCAACCACCAAATGAGTGGTAGCCAACTGGAACGGGAATTGGAACATTAATTCCCACCATTCCGGCCTGGACATTGTTTTGAAATTGCCTTGCGGTTCCTCCGTCACGAGTGAAGATCGCTGCCCCATTCCCATATTGGTTTGTTTCAATAATCTCCAAAGCCTCGTCGAATGTCTCTGCTCTTACAACTGATAAAACTGGACCAAAGATTTCATCTTGGTACACTTCCATGTCGGTTCTGACATGATCCAAAAGCGTCACGCCAACGAAGAAACCACTCTCGCTGGTGTTGAATTTCCGACCATCTGAAACAACTGTTGCCCCCTCAGCCTCTCCGGAATTTATATATTCAAGTACTCGTTCCTGATGTTGTTTACTTATCAGTGGGCCCATTTCTGACTCTGGATCCATTCCCGAGCCAATTTTCAACTTAGCAATTCTTTGCGAAATAGCTTTAACTAAAGTGTCTGCGATATCTCCAACGGTTACGACCACTGAAATAGCCATGCAGCGCTCGCCAGCAGATCCATATGCTGCAGATACTGCAGCGTCGGCAGCCAGATTGATATCCGCATCAGGAAGTACAACCATATGGTTTTTTGCACCTCCTAACGCTTGAACTCTTTTGCCTGCGGCAGTGCCGGATTCGTATATGTGTTTTGCTACTGGTGTGGAACCTACAAAACTTATTGCGTCTACATCCTTATGACTTAGTAGTTGATTGACTGTTTCGGGCCCACCATTGACCAAATTAACTACTCCATTAGGAAATCCAGCTTGACTCATAAGCTTGACTATGAATTCAGGTGCCGATGGGTTCCGGTCTGATGGCTTAAGCACAAAAGTATTCCCACATGCAATAGCGTTGGGAAACCTCCATAACGGAACCATAACTGGAAAGTTGAAAGGCGTTACTCCTACACAGACACCAACTGGCTGGCGAATTGTGTATACGTCAACTCCTGCAGAGGCTTGACCGCTATGAGACCCTTTTAACGTTTCAGCAAATCCACAGGCATATTCAATATTTTCAATCCCGCGAGCCACTTCACCTCTAGCATCACTTAGAACTTTTCCATGTTCTTCTGTAATAAGTTCAGCGATCTTCTTTTCATTATCGACTACAAGATTTCTGAAGTTGTATAACAACTTCGTCCTTTTTGCAATTGAGGTATCTCTCCATTGCAGAAATGCTGATTTTGCAGCTTGAACTGCTTGATCTGTTTCCGAAGCAGAAGCTATTTGAATTTCTGCAACTCTTTCAGTAGTCGCTGGATTCAGAACTTCTTGAGTACTGGGACTGTTGGAATTAACGCTCTGGCCGTCAATATGGTGTTGTATGGAACGCATTATTTTCTCTGGTTCTTCTTTGTGGTGTTTTCATGGTAAAGGGCGAAGGACTCTTTGTAACTAAAAGATACGAGGCACGGTCAAATTAGTTGCATCTCTTGCCTAAAAAGTAGTTATGGGGGCAAGGCTTTAGCCTTGCCCCCACGTCAACTTCATTTAGCCTTTAGCCTCAACAAAGGCATCTGCGTAGTTAATTTCAAAATCTCCCGTATCTTCAATTGATTCTAGAGATTCAATTCCACCTGCATAACGGGCTGGATCTCTAACAAAATCAAGAAGGTCATCGTAGTAACCATCAGGGTCTTCAGCCATCAAATCGAGGGCCGCTTGATTAGGCGTATCGTAATAATTCCAATCCGATAGCGCCGCTCCTTGCTCTGCGCTCAACAACCAATTGATGAAAGTGTGGGCTGTACATGGATGCGGAGCATCAAATACAACAGCCATGTTGTCAATCCAACGGGTTCCACCTTCTTCTGGGACAAAATAGAGATAATCCTCATAGTTGTCCTGCTCAAGGAATTGAACAAACATGTCTCCTGAGTAGCCGTGCCCAATTACTGTTTCACCTTGTGTGATAAATTCATCGGCTGAGTCTGTGTTGAATGCGGCTAACCTACTGGCAGTACTCTTTAACAATTCTTTAGCTTCGTTGAGCTCGTCTTCACTGGTGGAATTAAGTGAATATCCAAGGTATTTGAGTGCTGCACCCATTGTTTCTCGAGGGTCGTTAAGAAGTTGGATTTGGCCATCAAAGTCTCCCGATATGGCAGGATCAAAAATCAAACCCCATGATCGTGGGAAATCTGTGCCGACGACAGCAGTGTTAACTGCTATACCTGTGGTACCCCACTGATAAGGCACAGAATGTGACCCGTCTGGGTCGTAATAAAGTCCACTGAAGTCCTCTGAAATATTTACGGCGTTAGGAATAACATCAAAGTTCAGCGGTTGTATTTTCTTAGCTTCGATAAGAATGGACACCATATAGTCTGAAGGAACTATAACGTCGTAACCTGAGTTACCTGCAGAGATGATAGGTTGCATTGCTTCATTGGAGTCGTAGACATCCATAGTTGCATTGATTCCATATTCCTCAGCGAATTCTGCGAGTTGCTCTTCATCTATATATTCTGCCCAGTTATATAAAGCTAGATCTCCGTCTACCTCATTTAATTCGCATGATGCTTTCTCTTCATCATCACTTCCGCCACATGCTGGTATGGCTATCAGCGCAAAAGCTGCAAAAGCCGCAACAAAGCGGAGCTTTGTATTCTGTCTCATAAATACCCCTTTCGGCCGTATGGCCATCTTTTCAGATCATAATCTTATCCACCGCGTCTTGCACGCTCAGCAAACAACGATAGAACTACAAGAATCATAGATGCCAATAACATAATTACTGAAATTGAGTTGATTACTGGCGTAACTCCTTTTCGAATAAGCCCAAAAACATATACAGGGAGAGTTGTCCACCCGGGACCTGTTACGAATTGTGTTATAACAACATCATCGAGCGAAAGAGTCATTGCCAGCAGTGCACCTCCAGCAATGCCGGGAAGGATTTGTGGAAATGTCACGTATCTAAATGCTTTCCACCGCGATGCATACAAATCCACGGCTGCTTCTTCTAAATCCGTATCCATTCCTGTCAATCGGGCACGGACGACAACTGAAACGAAACTAATATTAAACGCTATATGACTGATTACTATTGACCAGAATCCTTTCCGTAATTGAAAGCCAAAAGCCATATCAAGCAATTCAAAGAACTCTCCAAAAAAGAGAAGGAGCATTACGGCCATAGTCACATCAGGAATAATTATGGGAAGGTAAAGTAATGCATCAAAGACTTTTTTCCCACGAAAAGTGAATCTTTCAAGTGCCAAAGCAGACATTGTCCCCAAAATGACTGAAACAAATGTAACAACTAAAGCAATTTTTACTGAATTTGAAAGTGCGCCTTGAGCATTTGAGCTATTAAAGAACTCCTGATACCAATCAAGAGTGAAACCCCCCCATATGCCCACATTTCGGTTATCGCTAAAAGAGAATAGGACTAACAGCGCAATGGGCGCATAAAAAAAGAGGTAAACAAACCAGCCATTTAGATGCAAAGCAATTTTGGCCCAACCACGTGGCTCAACTGCTGTACTCATAGTGTCCTTCCTCCTTTACGGAAATATATGATTGTTCCTATGAGCATGATTGCCATCAGAACGAATGAAAGCGCTGCGCCAAATGGCCAGTTTCGAGCGGTCAGGAATTGGGTAACGATATAGCTTCCAAGTAACGTAGTCTTAGCTCCCCCGAGTATTTCTGGAGTTACGTAGGCTCCCATGCTTGGAATAAAAACCAAAATTGACCCTGCAATCACTCCGGGCATAGACAGTGGAAGTAGCACATTTCGAAATGATTGCCATGCTGAGCCGTATAAGTCCCTACTCGCTTCGATAAGTTGACCATCTATGCGTTCGATTGCTGCATACAGAGGAAGGATCATGAAAGGCAAATAACCATACACAAGACCCAGAACGACTGCTTTCTGGCTGAAGAGAAGTTCTTGCGTTCCAAGACCTAGAAATTCTGTTGTTTTTGTCAAAGGACCGTCGTTGCCGAGAATTACCCTCCATGCGAAATTCCTAACTAAGAAATTGGTCCAAAAGGGAATCATCACGAAAACCAACATGACATTTCGTATTGCTGGTCGCCTCGTAGATAAAAAGTAAGCAAAAGGGTATGCAATCAGGAGACAGATAACTGTAGTTAAGAATGCTAACCATAGTGAGCGAAATAATATGGTTCGAACAATTGGTTCAGCTATTCTTTCATAGCTTTCAAGATTCCATCCCGAGAGATCGGTTCCCCCAAATCGGTTACGTGTTGCGAAGCTATATACAAGAACTATAAATAAGGGGATAACGAAAAAGATGACTAGATAAACATAAGACGGAAGAGCTAAGAAGAAGCCTCTCCTTGATTCTCTTTTCTGAGCGGCCTTTTCAAACTGAGGTGTTATTTTATGCTCTTCTTCGTGTGGCTCAGATGTAATAGTCATTAGTCGGCTACGACTGAGACAGCGTCATGTTCCCAGCTAACGGTTATTGGAGTTCCAGGTTCGTATAATTCCACCCCTGTTCGGTTCTCTTCACGAACCTCAAGTGACATCCATGTAAATTGAACATTATAAACACGGGCATTTCCTAGGTATGTAACGGATTGAACTGTTCCATTAATGCTTGAAAGGGAGTCTCCGCTTTCAGTTTGCTGCGTGATGGTAGCTCTTTCCGGACGAATACTAACTGAGACTTTTGTGCCTGGTGAGAATTTACTGTTCGCTCTAATTGGTGTTCCATTAGACAGGATAACTGTTTGGTTATCAGAGACTGTTCCTTCAAGAAGGTTTGTTCTTCCAATAAAATCAGCCACAAATTTATTTGCGGGTGTCTCGTAGATCTCTTCTGGACTTGCTACTTGCAAAAGATTACCTTCATGCATCACAGCAAT
>Ga0163111_10000598_pt1 | contig 21680 bp, 15 predicted proteins | sample CRUFie1St18metaG_FD_109645 | JGI IMG/M metagenome (GOLD analysis project Ga0163111, IMG submission 109645) | Marine microbial communities from the Costa Rica Dome - CRUD Field 142mm St18 metaG | ecosystem: Environmental > Aquatic > Marine > Oceanic > Photic zone | place: Costa Rica: the Eastern... | reverse complement strand
TTCTTCATCCCAAAAGAGGTGATACGCTCATTACTGTTACTGCGAAAGAAGCGTAAAAACCAATTAAGATAGCTAGTATGTGTCCTGCGTTCATTAGCATCGTTCAGCATGAACCATTAATGAATGTCTGTTTAGAATTGGTCTTTTAACATATATATGCTTGTATTGTCCCGCGCGTGAAGAGGAAATTTTAAGCGAATTATCTCTTTCTTTCAGATATCTCCCCAATAATGATTAGACCACCATAACCTCCAACGATTAAACAGATTGAGGGAAAAATAGTTTTTGCTAATGGACCATAACTTTGAATTAGAAAACTACCGAAAATCAAACCTAAGATGGCTGTAATAAAAGGTATTGTGTGATAGTGCCAAGATAGATTTGACGCAAACCTTTCATCCATGGTTCTAATGCACCCGATCAAGTAAATGAAATGTTGTTCGATGACTTAAAATTAATTACTCAAGTAACAATAGACTTAGTTGCATTATTGCGGCACCGAATATCATTCCGACAATCATGTATTGATTCCTTTCTTGGGAAATTGCTTGTGGAATTAGCTCTTTAAAACTTACAATTGCCATGATTCCTCCAACAAATGCAAGAGATATGCCTACGATCGTAGGAGTTAGATAAGAACTTAAAATCAGAAGAGCAAACAATGCGCCAATGGGTTCAGTTATTCCAGTAGCAAGTGCTATTGAAGCTGCTTTCAAACTACTTCCTCCTCCAGCTTTTATCGGAGCTGCTACTGCAATACCTTCTGGAATATTATGTAAACCAATTGCAATCATGAGAACTAACCCATATTGGGCTGATTCAAGTACTGCAACACCTATGGCCAATCCCTCTGGGAAATTATGTATCCCCAAAGCAATTGCTGTGAATACTCCTGATAAGTACAATTTTCTTTTTTCATCGGGTTCACCATCTTCGTTTCTCTTTAGTAAAGAATTCACTAACATAATTATAACAGCACCCAATAAAAATGAAATCGTCATCGGTAAAAATCCAAATTCCATAGATTGCCCAAGCCATAGATCAAAAATTGAAATTAGAAGCATGACTCCTGCCGCCATCCCTAACATGAAAGACATCAATTCTCTGGTTATTTCTTTGATGAATATAACAATCAGGCCACCAATGCCAGTGGCTAATCCTGCGATAAGTGCAATTGTAAATGGGAAAACCCAAGATTCAGATTTTCCCTCTAGACTCTGTATTTTTATTAGGGGTTCATCTGAATTATGTCCTCCTCCTTCCTTAACAACGATCTGAAGAATGATTTCCGTAGTTAGTCCAAGTCCTTCTTGATTGACAATTTCACTTGAATCGGTTGATCTATGATATTGGGGATACTCCCATCCGTAAAACCCAAGTGTATCAATACCCACATTATTGAAAGACCGATGATCACTATTACCTTCATCAACACCATAATTAATCGACGCTGAATAACCATCCCATCCCTCCTTGAGTATTTTATTCTTGATTGAATACACAGAATCTCCAATTCTATCTTCTGATGAATCTATCCCTAAAGTTCCTAATCCAGATGTTGGATCAAGATTCGTGGAATCGATATTTATGTATAAATCAAGATTATCCATAATTTCTGGATGATTCTCTATATATGCTTGACTTCCTAATAAGCCAAGTTCTTCTCCTCCCCATGTAGCGAACTTCACGGAGGATTTCAGGTTAATTTCACTTAATTGGCTTGCAATTTCAATTAACTGACCTACACCAACAGCATTGTCAACTGCTCCAGGACTGATATATGCTGAATCATGGTGGGCTCCAATCATTATTTCTTTGTTCCCAGAACCTACAAGTTCACCTGTAACTACCTTTACTGTTCTTGTACCCACATTATTTCCCTCCCAGAAGCCATCCAAAGAAGCAAACAGAGTAGGGTCTTCCGAAGCCTGATTAATAAAATCATGAAAGGTTTCTGCCACACTCTCGGAGATATAGATAAATGGTATTAAGAGATCAGCATATTGGCCGTTGTAAGCATCTGGGAAAGGAACGGTCTGTCCATTTTCTTGTACTGTTACAGTTCTAAACATAGGAGATTCCACCCCCTCAGTGTAAATCATCACAACGGCTGCATTTCTATCGATTGAATCTTTGTAAATATCGGCTAAACTTCTTTGATAGTCATAATTAATAAGGATTGCCAGATCTGTTAAATCACCAACAGAAGAAAAATCACTAGTCGAACCATTTCCTAAATCTGTTAGAATATTATCATGCTTGTGAGTTGACCCAGAGTAACCAAAGAAAGTAAATTTTTCAATATGATTTAATTCGCCGGTAGACTCAATCTCAACTCGTGCTGAACCAGCAGTCCCGTCAGGTAGCCCGGGAATGTTTTGAGCACCTTGTTCTAGTTGTCCATGCATCAGGATTTGATGTTCATCAGGTTCAGCATCAACGAACCACGAACCTGTAACTTGATATTCTTCAATTTCTACGTTTACAAGACCAATTTCTAAGAATCTATTACTAATGTATTCAGCGGCTAGATTTTCTTCTTGCGAGCCAGCAACCCTTGGTCCAAATGAAGATATTTGTTCGATATCATTCATTATTGAATTATCATCTACAGTAAAAGATATTTCTTCTTCTTCGAGTAAAAAACTCAGCGAGAAACTTGAAATTAGTACTATTGCAGATATAATCCCGACTATTGTCAGACTATGTTCTGCGATATATCCCATATTATGTTCGATTACATCTTTCTTTCTAAAGTTTAGGTGCGCCTAAATTAATAAATCAACGTCTCCTAATATATTTTATTTTTTTCGTATTCTAGCTAATTGATATCCAGAATCGAATGTTTCTGTTTTCATTTATTTGAATCTAAAAAATATCAGAAATTCTTTCCGCTTCAGCAATTACATGGGTTATTGATACCCCTGAAAATCCCCAACCTGAATGAGTAAAATCTGGTTTATATTTCTTGAGTGATAACATATACCCTGGAGGGTAGGAGGGAATGTATCTTTCACCTAAATATTCGAAAATAACGGGTTCTTTATTAGAAATCAGATTCTTAGCACATTCTTTGATAACAATTGGGTTTCCATTCCAACGATTATTCGGAACCATTAACCGAAATAATCTATGATCTTTTGGTGCTCTTCTTGATGAATGAACATCGGTTTCGTTGAGTATCCCACTTATGGGTATCTTCGAGTCGGGAATTAATGTACCATAACCAATGTCTTGGGATTCAACGTCTACATTCCTATATCCCACCGCGAATATCGAAATCTTCGATTCATCTGTTTGATTAAAAAGTGGTGCTGCCCATATTATCGAGTGTATAGGGATTCCTTTCTTGTCTGCCAATTCTTCTGGGGATTTGTATTCTGAGTTAATCTCAACAGTTACGTTATTTAATTCATTTATTTGTTTTACCAAAGTTCGAATCAGTGTTTCCATTCCTCCTTCAATAGATGCGATTGTCCCTTTCTTGGGTTTAAACATTGGAAATGATTTTTGTATATGTTTGTTTACCTTTTTCCATTTTTTAGGTGGCTCTTTACCGAACTTTGTCAAATTTGGAAATAGAAAATCAGCATCAACATTTCCAGCAGTATCGTTTACAATTCCTAATGTCATAGCATCAGCAAAATCTCTTTCAGGAAATAGTTCTGATACTGAGCATCCTCCTTTCCGTGCTCTGGATATTGTACGATTTAACATCATTTTTATCGCGATCTTAATCATATAAAATAAATTTATTTCCTTTTTTTTGCCATTGACATATATCCATCTTTTTGTTGCGATTGGATTTGAAGATTCGAATTTTTTCTCTAGACCTAAATCGTCTATCAATCTCCACACAGATGGATGTGGACGAGACGCATTCACAGCTAAATCACATATCCAATCATCTTTCTTCCATGTTTCAATTACACCTCCTAGCATAGGTCTTTTCTCCAGAATTTTCACATTGATATCTGGCCTTTTGACACCTATACGATAGGCTATAACTAGACCTGAGAGCCCTCCTCCTACAATAACCACTTCTTTCGAAGAAGAAAGTTTTGGATGGATCAAAATCGGTCTCCTAAGTTCGTCCCCATAGCGAACCCAATCATCAAAAGAAAAGGAATCTCTATACATTCAATCATTCCATTTAATCGGTTTTTTAAGAATTTTCATTAGTTTTTCTTCTTCTGAATCCTTTCTAGCTTCGTGGCAATATTCCCACCTTGAAGTAAGCGGCAATGACATTAAAATGCTCTCAATTCTTCCGTTAGTTTTCAATCCAAAACTTGTTCCCCTATCATAGACAAGGTTAAACTCAACATAACGACCTCTTCTTATTTGTTGCCATCTTTTTTGTTCTTCACTATAGCTCAGATTTCTTCGTTGTTGTAATATCGGAATATAACAATTCAGAAAAGATTTAGCACAGTCCTCTACAAAATTGTAGCATTCTTGTTTCGTTCCTGAACGAAGGTCGTCAAAGAAAATTCCCCCGATACCTCTTCTCTCATCTCTATGTGGGATATAGAAATAATCATCACACCACTGCTTGTATTTTTCATAATTCGCTACCTCATGTCTGTCACAAACAATCTTTAGCGAGTTGTGGAAATGCTTGCAATCTTCTTCAAAAATATAACAAGGAGTTAGATCAGCTCCACCCCCAAACCACCAACTCCCTTCTTTTTGCCCATCTCCTCTCTCGAAGTATCGATAGTTTGCATGTACAGTGGGAGCCATAGGATTGATAGGATGAAGAACCAAACTAATCCCAGTAGCAAAAAAATCCAGATCTTTTCCAGCTAGTTCTTTCCCTCCCCCCATGGTTTTCGCGGCCTCTGGACTTAATGTTCCATAGACCACACTTACATTTATGCCTGCTTTTTCGAAGGTAGAACCACCCGAAAAAACACGGCTTCTTCCTCCTCCTCCTTCTTCCCTTTCCCAAATATCTTCTCTACATTCAGTTTGGTCTATCTCACCTATCATGCCGCAGATTTCATCCTGAATTGAATAAACCATGTCTATCATTTTCTGTCGCATGTTTACTCACTCAGATATTTCTCTCAACACTGCTTCTACACATTCAATTCTTGCCGAAGGAGAAAAACCATGTCCCAGATTAAAAATATGTCCGGGTTTTTTGCCTGCAGCATTCAGGACTGATTTCGCCGCATTCCTTGCTGCATCAACAGATCCATGTAGAAGAGCAGGGTCTAAATTTCCCTGAAATGCAAATCTTTCTCCATATTTTTCTCTATTTCCTGAAAGATTATCTCTCCAATCTAAAGATATAGCATTCAAATCTAATTCTCTTATATGGTGATGAAGATGGCCGGAACCTTTTGCATAATGAATTAATGGTATTTTTCCTTCGGTCTTTTCTCTAAAGACTTCGATTGCCCGTTCAGTAGCCGGCATTGCGAATTTTTGATAATTATCTGGAGAAAGTAACCCTGCCCAGGTGTCGAATAATTGGACTGCATCAGCACCACCAAATAATACTTGATCGGCTAATAAATCACCAACAATTTCTCCCATTCGATTTAAGGTTCTGACCGAATCTTCTTCATTCGAAAATATCCTTGCGCGTGTTTCATGAAAATCTTTGTCTCCGGTTCCTCCAGCTAGCAGATACATACAGATTGTCCATGGTGCACCGGCAAAACCGAGCTTAGCGATTTTGTCTTCTGTATTTTCTCCAACAGATCTTAAGCCATTCGCAGCCCATGGAGCGTCTTTTCTAGCATTGAATTGTTTCCAATCATCGACATCAGTAAAATTAAATTCATCAATCTGAATCCCTCCTCCATAATTAACCCCATAACCAAGACTAGGGAGTGGAGTGAGGATATCGCTGAAGATAATTGCGGCATCAATTTTTTCATAACGATTGATTGGTTGTAAAGTTATTTTTGTGCATAAATCAATGTCTTTACAACGTTCCCAAAAAGAATGCTTTGCCGCTATTTTCCTGTATTCGGGGAGGTGTCTACCTGCTTGTCGCATGAACCAAACTGGTGTTCTATCGACAGGTTTCAAGTTTAGAGCGTTCAAAATTCGCTCTCTTCCATTCATGATTAAATCTCCAGTTCTGTTAATACTTTATCAAGTGCATCAGCCATAGCGATAATGTGGTGGTCTTTATGAGCAGTAGCAATAAATCCTATCTCATAGGCAGATGGTGCTAACATGAATCCACGTTCTAATAATCCTCTATGTACATCTGCATACATTTTCCCCGCATCATTAGGAATTTGGTCTGCGCGACTTGGCGGTTCGTTAGGGCCCGGAGAAAACCAAAATAGACTTCCTAATCGCACTAATCTCATTGGATACCCATGTTTTTCTAGGATTGGTTCAACATGAAATTCCAAGAGGGAACCAAGGCATTCTAATTTATCATATGCGTCGTTATCTAACAATTGAAGCGTTTTGCATCCGGCAGCCATCGCAAGTGGATTACCAGACAGAGTCCCCGCTTGATAAACCGGGCCTAGAGGTGATAATTCCTGCATAATTTCTTTCCTAGCTCCGTATGCGCCCACTGGCAAACCTCCTCCTATTACCTTACCGAGAGCAGTGATGTCTGGTTTCACGCCGCACATATCACCATAGCTACCCTGTTTAAATCTGAAGCCACTGATAACTTCGTCAAATATCAATAAGGCGCCATATTGGTCACAGAGTTGTCTTAATTTTTCTAAAAATGACTTTGATTGTATCAAAAGACCATTATTTGCGGGTAAGGGTTCTATAACTACTGCAGCTATTTCATCGCCATGTTCTTTGAACAAAAACTCTACAGCGTCTTCATCGTTCAAAGGAGAAATTAATGTTGTTGCAACAGTTTCTTTTGGTATACCTGGACTGCTGGCTATTCCAAAAGTTGCTAAACCACTTCCCGAACTTACCATTAAAGAATCTACATGACCGTGATAACAACCATCAAATTTTACTAAATAATCTCTTTTTGTATATCCTCGCGCCAAACGTACAGCACTCATGACTGCTTCTGTTCCTGAGGATACAAATCGAACTAAATCCATGTGATTGAATCTTTTTTTAACTAGTTTCGCAAGTTCAATTTCTCCTAAATGTGGTGCACCAAAAGAAGTACCATTCAGCATTTTCTCATGAACGCTGTTCAGAATTTCGGGATGCGCGTGTCCATGAATTAATGGGCCCCATGACTGAACAAAGTCGACCATCTCATTACCGTCAGCGTCGGTTACGATTGCTCCTGATGCTTTTTTGAAATAAATGGGGTTCCCATGTACCGATTTGAATGCCCTAACCGGTGAGTTCACTCCACCAACTAAATGCGTTAGTGCTTCGTTGTGAAGCTTATCTGATTCTGGGCGTTGCATTTGGGATACCTCACACTATCCACTCTTCTCGAAGAGCTTCCCTTGCATGGTATGTAACTATTACATCAGCTCCAGCTCTCTTGAAGGAATGTAATATCTCAATTACCATCTTTCCTCTCTCAGAAGAATTAGAACTTGAATTCATTATCATTGCGTATTCTCCACTGACATTGTATACCGCTAAAGGGCGAACAACCTCTTCTGAAATTTTTCTTAAAACATCCAAATATGGTAAACCAGGTTTAACCATTAGAATGTCCGCACCTTCCTCTTGATCTAGTTTTGCTTCCATTATAGCCTCAGAGTAACCCGAACGAAAATCCATCTGATGGCTTCTCCTATCTCCGAATTTAGGAGAAGATTCAGCAGCTTCTCGAAATGGTCCATAAAATGAGGAGGCATACTTCACCGAATAGGATAAAATTCCTGTTGAGAAATACCCCAGATCTTCAAATTTATTCCTTATTTTCTTTACACGTCCATCCATCATATCCGATGTCGCTACATAATCTACCCCAACTTCTGCATGTGAAACCGCAATTTTGACTAACTCGTTTACAGACTGGTCATTCTCAATATTGTTATCAACTATTATCCCACAGTGCCCATGTTCGGTACCAGTACAGAGACATACATCTGTCATGATAACTATCTCATCTCCAAACTTATTTTTTAGTATTTTTACAGCTTTATGTAATGGTGATTTTGGATTTGAAGCAAAGGAGGCATTATCATCTCTATGGGAATCATCCATAACTAAAAACAACATATGTGCTTTTATTCCTATTCTCATATCTTCTTCGATAGTCTTAATTAAAACGTCAACAGATTGTCTGTTTATACCTGGCATACCTGAAATTCGATTATCTATTTTCTCTCCAGAAACAACAAAATGAGGTTGAACAAGTGATGATTTAATGGAATTTCCGAAGATTAGTTCCCTTCTTGAAGAAGTCCATCTGTTTATTCTTGGGCGCATGTTTCAATCCTCCTCCTTCTTTTTCCACCAGTCAACCACTTTAGTAAATGTCGGCCCATCTAATACACTGATTTCAGCGCTGTTAAATCCATCTAGCACTTCAATGGTTGTTTTCGTAAGATTTCCCATACACAATACATTATTAGGTATTGGTAAGTTATTGGATATCCATGATTTCGCAGATGATGGTGATGAAATTAACAGGACGTCATCAGGATTCACATTAACACTTTCTATTTCCAAAGGTGAATTCATGTAGGCTTCCCAACAAATCACGAAAAATCCTATTCCTCTAAGATTAGATATGAAATCCATGTTTGCCAAATTAGACATAGGAATGTAAAGCGGGACATCTGTATCGACGTTCATTTTTATAAATTCGAATAATTCATTTTTATCCCTAGAATCGGCACAAATCGATGCAGGATTCCCGTATCTAAAACATGCCCTAGCTGTACCTTCCCCCATTGCCAACCACATTAATCGTTGAAGATTTGGCTCTTCCCCAATCATCTCAGATGCTGCTTTCGCTGCAAATGGTGATGTCAGAATTACTATTGGCCATTTACTTTTGTCTGATAAATTATCTATCTTAATTTCTGGCCAATTTTTTGAGGATATATCCAATTTTATAACCGGGACGTTAGTTATGGGTATTCCTATGTTTTGAAGTGATGATTCTAACCTGTCCGAGTTTAAAGTAGAGATAATTTTTCGTTTAGAAAAGTCAACATTATTATTTCGAGATGGAGTATTCAAATTTATTGTTTTTAGCTCAGTGCTTTCATTAATATTTCTCAATTCGTAAGAATTTCCCGAAGAATACAATTCTCTCCAGTTTTTTGGAGCAATCAAACCGTTAATAATGCCTTTCCGTGATTCCATGCCAACGGGGTATTGACAACCTCCTCCTAATTCTAGAAGTAATTTTTTTTCTAATTCTACATCTAATTCTGTTTGAGTGTCATTCAGAATCATTCTCAATTCGCCGAATTCATCATATCGATTGTTTAGGCAATGAATACTAATCGCCCCTTGTCCGGGTGCCGTTGGCCAGTCTTCTGAAGAAATTCTGTATGACTCTAATTTTAATGCATTTTCGCTTAGACAATTTATACTCACCAAACGTTTCAGACCTGCTTCCGCCAGAATAATAGCGTCCACATTATTTTTCATTAGTTTGTCAATCCTTGTCTCAACTTTACCTCTAACTGCGATAGGTAAGATATCATTCCTTCTACTCAGGAAAAAGGCCTGTCTTCTAACTGAGGATGTGCCTAATTTCCCACCCTCTGGCATCTTTTTAATTACTTCATTAAGACTGACTGAGAAGTTGCTATCAAGTAATTTCCCAAGAGAGTTTTTTTCATTTTCCTTGTTGAATAAGATTATGTCGGAAGTATTACCTCTACTCAAATAGGCTAAATTTACAATTTCTTCTCTTTGATCTACAGGTACATCCTTACATGAGTGTACAGCAATATCAATTTCCTTCTGTATCAATTTATTGTCAATTGTACTAGTAAATTGACCGAGATGGCTTGAGAGGTCGCCCCCTAACGATCTATCTCCATCCGAAGTAATTTTAACAATCTCTGTTTCGTATCCTTTTTTCTCTATTTTTTTTTGAACCGTTCTGGCCTGCCACATAGCTAAGTTCGAAGTCCTAGTTCCTATCTTAACTTTCAAGCTGCGACCTCCATGAGAGTCTCAGAACCATTGATTCTAATCATCTCTCTCGTGACGTCGGCAGCAATATATGATAATACGGAACTTCTGATTTTCCTTTTTGTTTTGGTAACTTCTTCCTGCAGTTCTTCTTGATTGAATTCTCCATTTTGATTACAAATCCAGGTGGCAATTTCTCTTGAAAATGCGCCCATCTGAGAGATTTCTAAGTCGTCACCACCAAGATTTTCCCAAGTACCTGAAAGTTCTCCCAAACGTGAATATATGTAACTTCTAAACTCGGCTTGTGTCTTGTCTCTAAGAGATTTAGAGAAACGCTCTTCTATTCCTCGGATGACAATGTTACCTTGTTTAATGGTTTCTTCATAGTTCCAATCAACTTCGAGTTTGTGTGCAGCCTTGATCCAATGCTTAACATCCAACAATTCTTGATTTGAGTGGATACCGGATGAGTCAATTGATGGAGGCCAAGAAAAGTCTAGAATTTTCGTATCATCTTTAACTGGTATTTTTCTTTCCGAATTGAATGTCGGGCTGGAATTTCTAATAGTTGAAATTATGATGTGGCATCTATCTTGACCATTCCATTCTTCAAATGTTTTGAACTTAATCCTTTCAGAGATCTCAGGGGATCTTTTAGCAGCCTCTGACCCTGACCTTGTAATTACGAGAATATTTTCTTGACCAAGTTCTAGAAGTGCTTTCACCGCTTTCACACCCATATCTCCAAATCCAATGACTGTAATTTCAGCGTTCGGCTCATTGTAAATTGTATCTTTTATGGCATTTGTAGCTAGACTAAACATTGACTCAGGAGTTTTTGTAAATCCTAATTCTTTCCTTACAACTCTATTAGCTGCCACTATATGATCGAAAAATATTCCATTCGTATCGCTTAAGAGATTGTTTTTACGATGCCAAGAAAGTGCGCCTCGAAATTGTCCCATTACTTGCAATTCACCTAGAATAAAAGAGTCTAATCCGCTACACACATTGACTAAATGCCTCCAGACGTCCATTCCTTGATAAGTTTTGAAAGGCACATCTTCAACATTTGTAATTTCCATTACTCTATGTATTATTTCTTGGCATGTAATTCCAAAACCGACATAAAGAACTCTGTTGCAAGTTGAGAATTCAAATATATCTCCATTCATACCGTTTGAAAGAGATCTTACAAATTTTAGTCTTTCGTCAGAATTCATTCCCTCTGTAGTTAAGATTTTCATATGCTTAATAGTCGATTTCGTAAGTTTGATTGTCACAAGTGATAAATCATTAATTTCTGTTATTTTCGAGGACGAAGAACTATGTGAATCTCCTGAATTCCTAAAGCGACTAAAGTCAAAAGTTCCACTCGGGAAGTCACCTGGCTCACTGGTCATGAGGAATCCTCATTTCGATGGATGAAGACTATCTTAAAAACATTGATTTTTTATGATTTCAACATTTACTACCTAGGAAAATCATTTTTCATCGATTAATCAATTTAAAACCTGTTTTTTCCGATAATTTTTAATTTTTAGATAACTGCTTAATCATTAGAGATAGAGCAACTCTAAACCTCTGACAACGTGATTAAAGAGTCAGTTTGTAATAACAAATAATTAAACAAAGCAATCTGTTCAGAATGTCATGAGCTCTTCAGACCTAACACACATTTGCAGTTCATGTAAGAGCCCCAGCATTCCTGATTTTCAATCTCTAGTAAAAGATCCGAGTAATATGTGTGTAGAGTGTTATGAGATGTATGTCATTAAAGAACAAATAGAGTACTGGAAATATCATATCAATGAAGATGAGAAACGCCGATATTTTAAACCTTCAAATTAATTTTTACCTACATTGTTTCAATATTAATAATTAGATTGCGACCCTGTTGGTATGAAAAGTTCATTATACCGCCGAATTAATTTACAATGTCTATGGGTCGGACAGTGTCAACTTGGAGAGATAGAATAGAGCGTAGAATAGAATATTGGGCCTCTTTTAGAAGAGTTCTTCGACTATCGGAGAAAAATGAATTTGATCGTGTTTTAAGATCTATAAGAGATCGCTCCTCTGCTTGCGGGATGCTTCCAACTTCTGATGTTTTTGAACCAGCAGTATTAGCTGCACTTGTTGACATCAGTTTAAGAATTTCAAAGTTAGAAGAGGCGGAAGAGAAGAATGGTTGAGGGATGGATTCTTGATGCCTATCTGGATGAAAAATCTGAGAAGATTGCAATATGGATAAAGGAAGATGGGGGGGAAGTAACTAAACATCTTATCCCATGGACTCCATTTTTACATGTGGCAGGTAACTCAGATGATATAAAAAATCTTGAACTTAAACTTAAAAAAACAGAATACCAGATGCTGTATGGAGAAATGATTTTTTCAAGAGAAAATAAGATGACAAGTCATGAGAATTTTTCCTCCACTGAAGTTCTATGCATCTCTCTTTCCAAGCCTTCGAAGATTAGGCAGGTAGCAGATGTTATTTCCGCTCTGGGCGAATGGAACAAATTTGAGATATTTTCTGTAGACTCTAAACCTTCACAACGTTTTCTATTGGGGAACAAAATTTATCCCTTTGGAAGAATCAGAATTTTAGGAACTAATATTACACCATTAGAGAATCTGAATACTGACCTATTAGAAATGCCATCATTGAGGCAAGTAATAATTAAAATCAATTCAAAAAGTAATCTTCCCTGTAGGAATCTGAATGAGGAAATATCTAGTGTAACAATAACTGATATTGGGACTTTAGGCGTGTATTCTAATGATATTAGTTCTGATATAGTTTTAAATTTTGAGAACAATCAAGATAATTTTATTGAGAAGATAGAAGAAGCAATCAACCGAATTGATCCCGATGTAATAGTAACTCATGGGGGAGACAGTTTCGACTTTCCGGCTTTAATGAAAATTGCTTCTGCAAATGGTCAAAAATTAAAAATCGGCCGAAATAAACATGAAATAAAAATTCGAAGAAGAGCAGTTACAACGAGAAGTTATGGCCGTGTAATTCGATCAGATGCTTACCATGCTTTAGAAGGTAGAATACACATAGACATGAGTACTTCTTTCATAGGTAAAGAAGGAGGTTTAGAAGGAATTTGTGAACTTTCTCAAATATCATGCATACCTGCTCAAGATGTTTCTAGACTGTCTCCAGGTTCAATAATCTCTGCTGTGCAGATAAAACAGTCAATAGAGGATGGTGTATTAGTGCCTTGGAAAAAGAATCGTCCAGAAGACATTAAGACAGGTACTCAAATGCTGATTTCCGATAGAGGTGGTTTCTACCTTGATCCGAAACCAGGTATTTATGAAAATGTGTATGAGTTAGATTTTGCAAGCCTATTCCCAAGTATTATAGCGACTAGAAATATCAGTCCTGAAACCATGAATTGTAGATGTTGCAAGGTATCTAAACACGATAATTATCGTATGGGGATACTTCCAATTAGTCCTCACAAAGCTTCTAAAGTGATTGAACACCGTCAAAAATCCAATCAAAGGCTACAACTTCTGGTCCCTGAAATTTACACTCACACTTGTACTAAGAAACACGGTTTTCTAGGTAGAGTTGTAGCACCAATAATTCAAAGAAGGAAATTTCTCAAATCACAAATAAAATTTAGGAAAGATCATTGGGATAAGAGACAGAATGTATTGAAATGGCTTTTGGTGACTTGTTTTGGGTATACAGGATACAAGAACGCTAGATTCGGTCGGATAGAGTGTCATGAGGCTATATGCGCTTGGTCACGAAAAATGATAATAGATGCTATGAATGATGCAGAAATAGATGGATGGGAGTGCTTGCATGCAATTGTGGATTCTATCTGGCTAGTAGATACTCGTCAAAGAAGTGCAGAGGAACTTGAAATTTCGATATCTAATCTAATCAATCGAATAGAATCTAAATCAGGCGTCCAAATCGAACTTGAGGATATTTATGATTGGATCGCCCTTGTACCAAACAAGAGTACAGGAGTAGGTTCTCTCAACAAATACTTTGCTTATGGTAAAAAAGGCTGGAAGATACGAGGTATCGAACTTCGCCAACATTCAACCTGCAAGTGGATTCAAGAAATGCAGATTAATATTCTTGAAAAATTGAGAGATGGGTTATCTAATAACGGTATCAGAAATTCTATAGATATTTTCCATCGAGAAATATCTAGACTCAGGAATAATGAGGTCCCATTATCAGAACTTATTTTAGCGAGAAGGGTACGATATAATATTGGTGAGCATAGAGTTTTGAATTTGACAGCGGCAGCACTCTCTAGAGAGATGCAAATGGGCGATAAAACATTTCCAGGTAGGAAAATTAGGTTCGTAGTTGTAGGGAGGAATAGAAGAAACCCTTCTGACAGGATTAGAATGGAATCGGAAGTCAAGTCGAAAAGACCTTCTTTAATTGGTCAAAAACCTGACTTCGAGTATTATCACGCCTTAGCTTTACGTGCATCGTCAGCGCTTTTGTCCCCGTTTGGTATTTCAGAAGAGGATATCATTTTAACAGGATCTGTACAAACAACCTTGGACACTTGGCTGCTGACTTCAAGATCTTGTGAATAAGATTTATAATTCCGTATTAATAATGGATTTGTCACCATACCTGTTAATTCTGATTTCAAAACAGTAATCTCTCTAGATTTAGATATAATCGATATAGAGTTTCTGATTTCCGTTGTTAAAGTATCTTTCATCGACTGGGAAAGGTACGATTCTTGTTTTGAGCCAACGGTCAATATTGCCACAGAATTGTATTTTTGAACGATTTCTTTGATGTAATACAGAGACATTTTCAACATCGCATTTCCTTCAGGTGAACTTACTTGTTCATCTGTGAACATATTGACCAGATCTGAAATTACAATTAATTTTCCTCTATGTAATTTGTCTTCTTCCTCGGTCTTACTAGCAAGACGTTTGATAATCTCTAACATCTGATGCGCAGTAAAACCTCTACAAGCATGTAAATAATCCAAATCTGTTACCTTTCCGTTCTTTTTTAGTAAGATAGGTATGAGCAAGGAGGGATCCAATCCCATTCCACCATCAATCCAATATACTGGTTTTTGCTTAGATAATTCCTCACATATTATATATTTGATGAGATGACTATTTGACGATTTTTTGCCTCGAATTAACATAACCTCTCTAGTTTCAATCTTAGGATATTTTGTATCTAAAAAGTCTATTCCCCAAGACAACTGGAGTCGTTCACTATTCATGATAATTTTTAGATAATATCGAGGGTTTAATGATTTTTCTGATTAAGATTTTGATTAAACTTCTTTTTGTCACATTAGGAAATCAAAAACAACATTTGAAAAAAACAGGTTATATGATTTAATCATGATATCTGATCTCAAATTGCCACCTCACCTTCTTGAGAGGTGCTTATACCATGCTGGTCCTGAGGTAGAGGATCCAAAGTTTGTGTTGCATTGGATGAGAGGGGCAATAAGACTCGACGAGTGTCCTACTTTCGATGTTGCGCGCTTAGTATCTGAATCTCTTAAATTACCTTTGCTAATTTATCAGGGTATTGATGAAAGGTATCCTCATGCCTCTTACAGGCATCATAGATTTTTGATGGAAGGAGCTGCTGATATTGCTAATCGTGCTGAAGAAATAGGTGTTGAATACTTGCTCCACATCTCTAGAAGAGGACACAGGTCGTCAGCACTCAAAGATCTCTCTTTGCAATCTGCTGTAGTGATAACGGACTTGATGGATCTTCACCCTTGGAAAAAATGGACTGAATCTTTGACAGAAATCACGCAATTGATAGAAGTAGATTCTACATGCGTTCTTCCCAGAACTGTTTTCGGCAAAAGCCTAGATCGACCTTTTAGGTTCAAAAATGCTACCAAGAAGAAATTTCGTCAGCGTGTTAATAAAAATTGGCCTGACATTTGTTCTCCTATTATTTCCCTACCGAAGAATTGGATACCTCCATTTGAGTCAATAGATATTCGGAAAGAATTGTCAATTGATGGTGGTAAGAAAATTCTTTCTTTGTGTGATATTGATCCTACTGTTGTTCCTGTTACTGACTTTAGAGGTGGTTCCTCTGCGGCAATGATACATTGGCAGAATTGGTGCGAAAATGGTATGTTAAGATACCATAAAACACGGAACAATGCTGCAAACAGAAATGGAGTTAGCGGAATGTCTCCATATATTCACTATGGGATGATAGCAACTACAAAAATAGCTAGAGAAGCTTCAGAGATTGGCGGTAAGGGTGCTGAAAAGTTCCTTGATGAAGTATTGATATTTAGAGAGCATGCGCAACATCATTGTCATAAACTAAATAACCCAAATAGCTGGAATAACTTGCCTGAATGGGCTAGAATTTCATGGGATGAAAGAGTGTTTCCCTTTCCTGAAAAATCGCCATATTCCTTAGAATTTGGAGAAACTAAAGATTATCTCTGGGATAGTTCACAAATTGGACTTGTAAGACATGGTGTAATGCACAATAATATCCGAATGACTTGGGGAAAAGCATTTGCAAATTGGATAGAGAGCCCTGAAGAAGCTATGAATCTGACCTTAGATTTCAACAATAGATATGCTCTAGATGGGAGGGATCCGAGTTCGATTGCAGGGGTCATGTGGTGCTACGGTCTATTCGATAGATCATTTTCTCCTTTCGACCCAGTTATGGGAAATGTAAGAAAAAGAACAACTGATTTTCATCAGACCAGAATCAACATGGAAAGATATAGTGATTGGACCGAAAAATCAACAATGGGGGAGAAATTGAATATTGGAGTTGTAGGTGGAGGGATATCTGGTAGTTTTGCAGGAATGTTACTTGAAAAACTCGGACATAAAGTTACGATTTGGGATAAAGGAAGAGGTGCTAGTGGGAGATTGTCTGCAAAAAAGATAGTTAGTAAATCTTCTATTCATGTAGGTTCAAAGTCTCTTGATTTTTTACCAATTTGGATGGAGAGATATGTTTCAGAGTGGATTCGATTAAAACTTGTAAGTTTAGAGGGTGATACCTTGACTCCAATCAGACCTTTTAGTGAAGTAATCAAACACATGAATAGAAACGTTGAGGTTAATTATGAGTGCAAAGTTGTTAGTTTAGATGAGAAAGAAGATTTTGTGGAGATCACTGTTGCTAACCAAAATAAGATCAGTAAATACCAGTATGACAGAGTCTTTGTTGCTCTACCGATTGAACAAGCAATTGATGTTTGTGATTCTTTAAATCTGAAATTCAATGGAAAGAGCAATTCAACTTGGGTTGTTTGGGGTCCATCTGATAAGATTGACAAGGTTCCCGAAAAGTGGGAATCTTACTACCACAAAACCAATGACGGAGTTGTAGAAATTAGAATTAACAGTGATTCAATTCTGGAATTAGATTTGTTAAATTCACAGGAAATAATAAACATTGTCACGGAGGAATTGGGAGTTAATTCGTCTAATTGGCAAGCTCATTATTGGAAATATGCAAATTCTGTTGAAGGTCCAGGAGAAACAATTCATACTAGAAGAATCTCGATTATTGGAGATGCTTTTGGACAACCTTTAGGCAAAGTTGGAGGGGCAATAGAATCTTCTGGACGTGCGGTATCTGAGATCCACCTCAGCCAACCAAACTTTAATGCTAAATTAGACAGTTTAGCTCAGAGTTAATTTATTTACTACTGTATCTTCGACTTTTCGTGGATTTAATATCTTCATTTGATCAAATTATTAGCAAAAAGTCACCTAAAGATAATTGGTGAAAAGGTCGGGATAATATTTGATATTGATATTTAAATTATGGACGTTGGGGGATTTTAGTTCGTAAATAATTGGTCTTAAATCAAGCATTTTGATTCAACTAACTTAGACTTTTATAAACGGACAATTATAAATGAAAATCATCAAGTTTTCTTGTGCGCAATCCCATCATGATGCTAACTAATTCGAGTGTTGAACAACCAAAGAAAACATTCTCTGTTGTTCTGTTAGTGATGTTTCTTCTATCTGCAGGCGTAATGCACCTTCAGTTTGATAATAGTGAGGACGGTTTCTTCCCGGATGACCCTAGTGTAGATTTACTCAATGAAATTGAGACAGAATATCGTGCAAATATTGATTTTATCCGGATTATTGACGAAATTGAGGGAGAAAATCTTCTCAAATCAGAGACGTGGGAACAATTGGCCGTAATTGAAGCAATGTTGGTAAATGATAGCAATTTTGCACCCTATCACTATCCTCTATTCGGCACTCAAGCCAGCAATGGACCTGCCGGACAAGCTATGCAGTGGATGACTTTACAGGATGAAGTCACTGCTTCCACATGGCTAAATGATTTACAAAAAGCCGCAGCCGAAGTTTTGGCTGCTAATGATGATGAAAATCTTACCATTGCTCTAACCAATCTCTCCAGAGCATCTTCTGCTATACCTTCAGCCGAACCGGTCACTTCCCAGCGATTATTAAGTTGGGAAGTTGAAAATCCTGCTGAATGGTTAATACGTCTAGACAGTGGAGACAATCTTACAGAAGAATTAGATTTATTAATGGAGCAGATTTCTCTATTAAATGTCAATAGAACGCCAAGTCAAATCGGGCAGATTACAGCAGTAACTGGCTCACTTCAAGGGCAAATTGCACCACTAATTGGATTACAATCAATTGATTTCCGAGAAGGAATCCTCTCATGTTTGCCTAGTGAAGATGCATCTAATCCTTGGGCCTCAGATGGTCCAGTGATGGTCACTTTGGTGGTTTCAAGCGAGCCACTTGACTACAATTACAAAATTGTCGGGGACGTTCAGGCTGATCTAACAAAGTGGGCTGAGAATATTGAACGAGAAATTATTACCGCCACAGGTGATAGTGATATCAGAACATTTTCATTTGCTCAATTTTCCGAGAATTCTCAGTCAACAATTGGTAAGGAGATAGGCATGCTGACCAGTGCGGCACTGATTCTTCTTGGAATAATACTCTGGTGTAACTTCAGAAGTATTCGCGAGACAGCCTACGTACTGATTCTAACTGTTATTGCGATTGCAGCGACGTATGGACTATCCGGTTGGATACAATTTTTCGGAGTCAACATGACATTTAATGCCGCCATGAATTCTATTCCAGTATTATTGTTAGCAATTGGTGTAGACTACGGATTGCACGTGGTTCTACGTATTAGAGAGGAACTGAATATGGAAGAACAACGCAACCCTGAGGGACGTACTACACTTCAGGACTTTGACAAGGCTTCTCGTCAGCGAGCCATTCGTCAAGGCACTGTTTTGACTTCCATTGCATTAATGATTGCAATTACTACTGATATCGTCGGTTTCCTCTCATTTAGATTATCATCTTTAGCCTTCTTACAAGTTTTCGGAACTGTTATTGCAATAGGTCTGTTTCTAATTTACATCCTAAGTATCTCTGCTCTACCTGCTCTCATGCTTATTTTCCCAACCAAAAATCTTCCATTGGAGAAAGCAAGTAAGATTAGCGTTGGCCCTGTAGCAGAAAGTTTTGGTAAACTTTCCAACCAACCATTGAAAGTGGGAATTATTGCTCTTATTTTGTTAACGCCCATGGTGGCCGGATTTCAACAACTAGAAGTAGCGTTTGAACAACGAGATCAACTTGATGAATCCATCCCCGTTGTTCAAGATTTTTTTCTCATAAGTGATGATTTTGGCACCAGTCGTTCGCCACTTTATGTTGTTTTAGATGGTGATGTAATTACAGAAGAAGGTCGAGCAGCTTGGAATACGGCACTAACAACCATGTTACAACGCGATGATCTCAGTGGTATACCAACTGGAATTTGGAATGTATACGAACAAACTCGTCTTCGGGACCCGGTTATTGATGAATTCATGCAGGCTGCTGATAGCGGTGATAGTACTGGGTATGAATCATTGTTGACTTGGTCTCTCGAGAACGAAACCGGTATTGAGGCAACAAAAAGCCTCCTTGCTCGAGATGGTACGCAGACAGTATTATCATTCCAAGCAGACACTTTAGGTTGGAGTGCTACCGTAAAACTCGCTGAAAGTATCGAGGCAGATCTCGAGACTCTGTCTCTAGAGGCTGGCGATGACTATAATTTCCGCCTCAGTGGACGTGCTCTAATAAATGCTCAAACAACATCAGACGTTGCTACAGCTTCAGTACAATCAACAGGAATTGTTGCCGTAGTAATTTTATTCATGCTAATAGGTATTCATACTGTACGCAATGATAATAACTTCAAGGAAGGAGTTCAACGGGGTATAGTCTCTTGGATTCCACTGGTTATGGTCGTTGTTTGGGTGTATGGTATCATGGGTTACACGGGATACAATATCAATTCACAAACAGTTACAATTGGAGCTCTTTCGCTGGGTCTAGGTGTCGATTACGCTGTTCACTTTACTACTAGGCTGGAGGAAGAAGCAGAACATAATCCATTTGGTAAAGTTGAGGAATGGGTATCCAAATCTACCGCTACAACAGGGCGAGCCATGGCAGGCGCAGCCTTGACAACTGCTGGTGGCTTTGCAGTCCTAAATCTCTCAGCTTTGTTGCCTCTTCGTTTGTTTGGTCAAGCATTTGTTATTGCAATAATTTTGGCCTTGCTCTCAAGTCTCCTGATTCTTCCTGCATTGTATGCACCATTCCTCAAGAGAACAGCTGCAAAAGCGCAGCAAGAAAGTGATTAATGGTGGACGCTGGGGGATTTGAACCCCCGGCCACCTGGTTGCAAACCAGGTGCTCTTCCAAGCTGAGCTAAGCGCCCTACGAGCAATCGGAAACGCAAGGGGTTCTTGAGTTCAACCGTTGAAGATTCTACTCATCATCTGATTTAATTAATTCAATTCCTACTAAAAATATGCCAAGAACAGATATGAATATTATGAGCTCTAAGGTTTGTTCTTTACTACTTTTCTCAATTAATACATCTCCATTCGCACTTCCCGTCGGTAGATTTTCATCTGCTTCATGAATGTCTTGTGCGAAATTAATATAGAAACTGATCTCTATTGTTTCATTATTTTCTTTCATTTGATGAATCATTGAAATATTTCCAGGTAATAGTCTATTTGACGGGTCCAATAGTATTAATGCCTGCTGTTCACATTCAGGGTTTATCTTCTCACTAGTTTCATTAAGTTCACAAGAACTTGAAATCCAACTTGTGTTAAAATCATCAATTCCTCCAAATGAACCATCTTGATCTGCATCAACTAAAATTCTATGTGTCACATTCTCTCTACTATCTACATTTCTGAAGAATAAAGTATCAGTTTCGACTAATATTCCTGGATTTATTGAGGGGGGCTGCAAACCGTTTTCAGTGATTAGAATGTTATACTCTTTTTGGTCATGAGCATGAGTAATTGATGGCAATAACAGAACAAAAAATATTCCAATTACAACTACCCGCTGGTATCTCACAGTCCATCCCATGCACTCCGATGACTTCAACATGACTGGTTGCTTCCGGTACACATGGACAACCGTAGAGTCGCTTTAGCAGGCATTCTAATCTTTTTTTTGTTTACGGCTAGTATTGCTGCGGTTTTTCTTTCAGAAGAGGCCTCTGAATCAGTAAATAGTAACTCTTCAATTATGGATCCACTTATGCAAGATGAGGGACATGACCA